>MAAC01019329.1_pt1 | contig 49653 bp, 40 predicted proteins | sample 1115981 | NCBI WGS metagenome assembly MAAC01 (sample SAMN04961126, study PRJNA320927) | seawater metagenome | isolation source: sample BD02T64 sea water enriched with oil for 64 days | place: USA:Gulf of Mexico | collected 2013-07-27 | reverse complement strand
CAACAATACGCACACTCATGCCACCGAATTTAAGTACATGCCCGACATTCAGCGTGTAGTTTTCATAATCTCTGTATATTTTATCAATAGAGGTCATAAACCCATCTTTGAGTGATATTCGAACTTCGTGATTGTTTAACGTTGTTAAAAAACCTTCATTGCCCTTGCGTATTGTATTCCATGTTTTCACATGCTGTTTTTTCCACGACACACCGATTGAATCCTAAGCGCGCTCGTCCTTCGACGTGCCCATCACCACCAAGCTGGTGATGGAATGCACACCGGCTATCGTGCCCAAAATTTCTGTATGGAAGTGTTTATAGGCCTGCAAATCCGCCGTCTCGACCCGCAATAAATACTCATGCGCTCCGGCGACATTGTGACACTCGCGTACCTCGCGCGCCGCACCTATCGCGCGTTCAAACCCTGCCTGGGCGCCCTTGGAATGATCCGAGAGCCCAACCAACACATAGCAGGCAAAACCACCGCCGGTCTGCTCGCGATCCAGCACCGCACGGTAGCCCTTAATGACCCCTTGGCGTTCCATTTCCTGCACACGCCGCAAACAAGCCGAGGGTGAAAGCGCCACCCGCTCGGCGAGCTCCGTATTCGCAACCCGCCCCTCGCGCGACAGAATTCGCAATATTTCATCAGATTTGTGATCCATAATATATAATAATTGCAAAAATAGTCGGAGATCAAACAATAAAGACGCCAAATTGCGTTCATTTACAGCAATCATTGCCTCGAAATAAGGACAATGCCATGATTTTCGACTTCCTCCCCGCCCTCATCACCTTCGCTTTCGTCAGTTCCATCACTCCGGGACCCAACAACCTGATGCTGATGGCGTCAGGCGCAAATTACGGCTTCCGTCGGTCATTGCCGCATATGGCAGGTATATCGCTTGGGCATGGCTTCATGGTGTTCCTCTTGGGCCTTGGTCTGCTTCAATTGTTTGACACCTTCCCAAAGCTCAAGCTGATCCTAACCGTCATTTGCACGCTTTATCTACTGTATCTTGCCTATAAGATCGCAACGGCCAGTGCCCCGGGCAAAGTGAAACAAGGCGGAAAACCCCTTACATTCCTACAGGCAGCCGCCTTCCAATGGGTCAACCCCAAGGCCATCTATATGGCGATCACAGCCCAAACCGCTTATGCCCCTAACGCGACCGAAGCCATACCACTCTGGCTCGCCTCCCTCATGGTGGCCATCGCCTTTACCTGCACGAATCTACCCTCAGTCAGCACCTGGGCCTGGGCTGGCACACAAATCCGCCGCTGGCTGCAAAGCCCCGCCCGCCTAGGCGCCTTCAACTACACAATGGCGACCCTGCTCGTGCTCACCCTTGTGCCCGTTATCAAGGGCCTGCTGTAACGCAACCCTTTCATCTTGCTGAAAATACTCATGGGTATCCGGGGGCCGTCGTGGCCCCCGATCTGCAGGATTACGCCCTAAAACGGTACGTCGCCCGCACGCTCTGCGGCCACCACGAACCCGGCTTTCACCTTCTTTGATCCAGCCTTGTCGAACTCCACATCCAACGTGTCGCCCGAAGCCGCCATAACCGTGCCATAGCCAAATTTCGTTTGAAAAATGCGATCCCCCGGCCGGAACAATTCCTGCGCTTCACCATCCACCATCAAGTTGCTGCGCTTGCGTTTTGGCGTCACTGAGGTACGTGCACCACCAGCCTGACGTGCCTGCATTCTCTTGAAGCCCGGCGTATCCCAACCGTCTGCATTCATCGCACGCTTCTGCATGGAGCTCATGCCAGTGTCGCCAAAATCATCATCGAACGTACTACCAAAGCCTGAGCTCCGACCGCCACCGCTGCCAATAGAAGGAGGCGTTAACACTTCTACATGCTCTTCCGGCAACTCATCGATGAAACGCCCCGGCAGCTGGCTTTGCCATTGCCCATACACCCGCCGATTGCCTGCGAAGGAAATTGTGCACAGCGCCTCCGCCCGTGTGATCCCGACATAGGCCAGACGCCGTTCTTCTTCCAAACCCTTCTGGCCGCTTTCATCCATCGATCGCTGACTCGGGAACAAGCCCTCTTCCCAACCGGGTAAAAACACCACGGGAAATTCCAGCCCTTTGGCCCCGTGCAGGGTCATAATCGTCAGCTTTTCTTCTGACTCCGAGTTGTCATTTTCCATGATCAACGAAACGTGCTCAAGAAACCCCTGAAGATTGTCAAAATTTTCAAGCGCTTTGACCAATTCCTTCAAATTCTCCAGCCGCCCCGGTGCCTCAGGCGTTTTATCCTTCTGCCACATTGCAGTGTAGCCAGATTCGTCCAAAATCATCTCTGCCAGCTGAATATGACCAATCTGTGTGCCAGTTTCCGGCTCCGAGAAATCCTCAAACAAGTCGTCATCTTGGTCATCCACAGCCTGCGAAATCCGCCCAACCCGCGTCATATCAGACCAGCGATCAAAGCTGTCCATCAGTTTGGTCAACTCCCCCTTCGCCTTGCCTTTGATCTCACCATTACGCAGCAGGATACGAGTAGCCTCCAAAAGCGGCACCACGTTTTCACGTGCGCAAATCTGAATGTTTTGCAGGGCTTTATCACCGACACCGCGCTTGGGTGTATTCACAATACGTTCAAACGCCAGATCATCTTCAGGGCTTGTCACCACCCGGAAATAGGCCATGGCGTCCCGGATTTCCATGCGTTCATAGAAGCGTGGTCCACCGATCACACGATACGGCAAACCAATCGACAAAAACCGATCCTCAAACGCCCGCATTTGATGGGAAGCCCGCACCAAAATCGCCATATCTTCCAAGCTGCGCGGGGCCATACCACGGGTGCCACGCTGCACCGCTTCGGCTTCTTCGCCGATCCAGCGCGCCTCCTCATCACCATCCCAATGGCCAATCAGCCGAACCTTCTCGCCGTCCTTGCGTTCGGTCCAAAGGGTCTTGCCCAAACGGTTGGAGTTCCCCGCAATCACAGCGGATGCCGCTGCTAGGATATGCGGTGTTGAACGATAATTTTGTTCCAACCGAACCACATGCGCACCTGGGAAATCTTTCTCAAACTTCAGGATGTTCCCGACTTCCGCGCCACGCCAGCCATAGATCGACTGATCATCATCGCCAACACAACAAATGTTCTTATGCCCCGCCGCAAGCAGGCGCAGAAAAAGATACTGCGCTACGTCAGTATCTTGATATTCGTCCACTAAAATGTATTTAAATCTCTGGTGATATTCCAGTAATAGATCACCATGATTTTGAAAAATCGTGATTACATGCAGCAGCAAATCACCAAAATCACATGCGTTCAGTTCCAATAGACGCTGCTGATATTTCTTGTACAGCTTCACTCCCATACCGTTAAAGGCTGAAGCCTCAGCGGATGGTACCTTTTGCGGTGTCCAAGCACGGCTTTTCCAAGCATCTATAATACCCGCCAACTCTTTTTCCGGCCAACGTTTACGATCTATGCCCTCGGCCTCAATCAGTTGACGGAGTAAACGTTTTACGTCGTCCATATCCAGAATTGAAAAATTGCTTTTCAATTCTGCGCCGTGTTTTCTCAGCTCACTTCTATTACCCGAACGAGGTACATCTTGAACGACAACTTCCGGCGCCGGTGAAACACCATGGTCATAAAGTCCGATTTCACCTTCAGTTGTATCAATTAGTTCAACGTCCACACCTGAGGCCGACGACTTTCCTGAAGGCTTAGCCGTTACAAGTTCCGCATGACGGCGTAGAAGCTTTACACAGACACCATGAAACGTCCCCATCCAACGCATACCGTCTGCACCGTAGCCAAGGTAGTTTCCGACACGATCCTTCATCTCGCGCGCTGCTTTATTGGTAAAGGTCACCGCCAGAATTTCATCCGGACGCGCTTTATTCTGCGTCAGCAAATGCGCAATCCGCGCGGTCAGAGCTTTGGTCTTACCTGTGCCCGCGCCCGCCAGCATCAGAACCGGCCCATCCAACCGCTCCACTGCCTCGCGTTGCGCAGGATTCAATTCATCCAAATAAGGCGCAGGCCGCGCGGCCATCGCGCGCTGACTCAGCGGAACAGAGGGGGCTGCGGCGGCCTCAAAGGCGTCATATTCATCAAAATCATTCATACCCACAATCTTATCCAACCTAAAGCATGAAGAAAAGAAGTGTTCTCAGATTGTTCCACAAGAATTTTGATCTGTTCGCTTTTTCACATGAAGACGTCGTAATGTGAGGTCAGAAAGCGAACAAAATGTTACAGAAACCTGACAAAGCGACGTAAGTCCTCTTGTGCTGCAGCGCAGCATTTGCCAAGCTTACCGTGTCAGCAGATCTCAGGGAGACCAGCCTCATGCCCGAATTCAACAAAATTCTGATCGCCAATCGCGGCGAAATTGCCATCCGCATTATGCGCGCAGCCAATGAGATGGGTAAAAAAACCGTTGCCATCTTTGCCGAGGAAGACAAGCTTGGCCTGCACCGCTTCAAGGCGGATGAAGCTTATCGCATTGGCGAAGGCATGGGTCCTGTTGCGGCCTATCTTAGCATCTCAGAAATCATCCGCGTCGCGAAAATGTCAGGCGCTGATGCGATCCATCCGGGCTATGGCCTGCTTTCAGAAAACCCTGAATTCGTTGACGCTTGCGTAGACGCGGGCATCACCTTCATCGGCCCTAAAGCTGCCACCATGCGCGCTTTGGGTGACAAGGCTTCCGCCCGTCGCGTTGCCGTACAAGCGGGCGTACCCGTTATTCCCGCGACTGAGGTTTTGGGCGACGATATGGACGCCACCCGCAAGGAAGCCGCCGAAGTTGGTTACCCTCTGATGCTGAAAGCGTCTTGGGGTGGCGGCGGTCGTGGTATGCGCCCGATTTTCTCTGCAGATGAAGTTGAGGAAAAAGTTCTGGAAGGTCGCCGCGAAGCCGAATCTGCCTTTGGCAACGGTGAGGGCTATCTTGAAAAAATGATTCAACGTGCCCGTCACGTTGAAGTCCAGATTCTGGGCGACCAACACGGCGGCATGTACCACCTGTTTGAACGCGACTGTTCTGTTCAACGTCGCAACCAGAAAGTTGTTGAGCGCGCCCCGGCCCCCTACCTGTCTGAGGAGCAACGCCAAGACGTCTGCGCATTGGGTCGTAAAATCTGCGCCTTTGTTGGCTATGAATGTGCTGGTACCGTTGAGTTCCTAATGGATATGGACGACGGAAAATTCTACTTCATCGAGGTTAACCCACGGGTTCAGGTTGAACACACCGTCACCGAAGAAGTCACCGGCATCGACATCGTGCAGGCGCAAATTCGCATCGCTGAAGGCGCCACAATCGCCGAGGCCACCGGTAAAGCCAGCCAAGACGAGGTCCGCCTAAACGGTCACGCCTTGCAAACGCGGATCACCACCGAAGATCCGCAAAACAACTTCATCCCCGACTATGGCCGCATCACCGCTTATCGTTCCGCCACCGGCATGGGCATTCGCCTTGATGGCGGCACCGCATATGCTGGCGGCGTGATCACACGCTATTACGACAGCCTGCTGACCAAGGTCACAGCCCACGCGCAAACGCCTTCTGCCGCGATTGCCCGCATGGACCGCGCCCTACGTGAATTCCGTATCCGTGGTGTGTCGACCAACATCGCATTCGTGGAAAACCTGCTAAAACACCCAACCTTTTTGGATGACAGTTATACCACCAAGTTCATCGATGAAACGCCAGGCCTGTTCAACTTCAAGAAACGTCGTGACCGTGCGACTAAAATCCTGACATACGTTGCTGACATCACCGTCAACGGCCACCCAGAAACTGAGGGGCGCGCAGAACCAGACGCCGCCATCGCCGCACCAAAAGCACCAATGTCAACGCTGGACATTCAGCCCGGCACACGCAATCTGCTAGAAGAAAAAGGCCCGCAAGCCGTTGCAGATTGGATGAAGGCCCAGACACAACTGCTGCTAACTGACACCACCATGCGTGACGGCCACCAGTCACTTCTGGCCACTCGGATGCGCTCAATTGATATGATCAAGGCTGCGCCTGCTTATGCCTCGCGCCTGCCGCAACTATTCTCTGTGGAATGCTGGGGCGGTGCGACTTTTGACGTGGCGTACCGTTTCTTGCAGGAATGCCCATGGCAGCGTTTGCGTGACCTGCGGGCCAAGATGCCTAACGTCATGACGCAGATGCTTTTGCGCGCTTCAAACGGCGTCGGCTACACCAATTACCCCGACAATGTCGTGCAGGCTTTTGTGAAACAAGCCGCTGAAACCGGCGTTGATGTCTTCCGCGTTTTCGACAGTCTGAACTGGGTTGAAAACATGCGTGTCGCCATGGATGCCGTCGTGGAAAACGGCAAGGTCTGTGAAGGCTCGATCTGCTACACTGGCGATATCCTCGATCCCAACCGCGCGAAATATGACCTGAAGTATTACGTAGCGATGGCGAAAGAGCTGGAGGCCGCTGGTGCCCATGTTCTTGGCCTCAAAGACATGGCTGGCCTGTTGAAACCCGCCGCCGCCCGCGTGTTGATCAAAGCACTGAAGGAAGAGACCGGCCTGCCGATCCACTTCCACACACATGACACATCTGGCATAGCAGGGGCCACCATCTTGGCCGCAGCTGATGCAGGCGTTGACGCTGTGGATGCGGCGATGGATGCCTTCTCTGGCGGCACCTCGCAACCCTGCCTTGGCTCTATCGTTGAGGGACTGCGTCACACTGAACGTGACACCGGTATCGACATTGAGGTCGTGCGTGATTTGTCCAGCTATTGGGAGCATGTACGTGCACAATATGTCGCGTTTGAAAGTGGCCTCGCCGCCCCCGCATCTGAAGTTTATCTGCACGAAATGCCCGGCGGGCAATTCACAAACCTCAAAGCCCAAGCACGGTCCCTTGGCCTTGAAGAACGCTGGCCCGACGTCGCCCGCACCTATGCTGATGTGAACCAAATGTTCGGTGACATCGTCAAAGTAACGCCATCTTCTAAGGTGGTCGGCGACATGGCATTGATGATGGTTTCACAAGGTCTGACCCGAGCTGAAGTGGAAAGCGCCGACACCGATGTCGCCTTCCCCGACAGCGTTGTCGACATGATGCGCGGCAATCTTGGCCAACCTCCCGGTGGTTTTCCTGCGGGCATCGTGGATAAGGTACTGAAGGGTGAAGCGGCCTCTACCGCGCGCCCAGGTGAAGCGATGGAACCCGCTGATCTTGAAGCAATACGCAGTGAACTATGTAGCACCCTAGAGGGTTACAAATGTGACAGTGAGGATCTGATGGGTTACTTGATGTATCCGAAAGTCTTCCTTGATTACATGGGCCGTCATCGCCTTTACGGCCCGGTACGCACCCTGCCGACACGTACGTTCTTCTACGGCATGGAACCTGGCGAGGAGATTTCAGCCGAGATTGATCCAGGGAAGGTTCTTGAAATCCGTCTGCAAGCTGTGGGCGAAACCGATGAGAATGGCGAGGTCAAAGTGTTCTTTGAACTCAACGGTCAACCGCGCGTCGTCCGTGTGCCCAACCGTCTGGTCAAAGCCACCACCATCACACGCCCTAAAGCCGAAGATGGCAACGCCAACCACATCGGCGCACCGATGCCCGGCGTTGTGGCTTCTGTTGCGGTTGCGGCTGGTCAGGAGGTCAAAGAAGGCGATCTGTTGCTGACGATTGAGGCCATGAAAATGGAAACTGGGATCCACGCAGAACGCGACGCGGTGGTTAAAGCCATGCACGTTTCGGCCAGCACCCAGATCGACGCAAAAGATCTTCTGGTTGAATTGGAATAAGCGCTCCGTGGGGTGAACCCCACAAGTCTTATTCCACGTGGATACAAGCTCCACGGCGCGTGATGCAAATGAAGCAAAAATCAGAACCCGCCGCTTGTGTTGTACAGGCGGCGGGTTCACTCTGTTTCAAAGGGAATCGGAGGTTAGGATGAAACGGACCGCAATCCCATGCCGCACCCATCGTAGAACACTTCTTCCCAAGCTTTACCCTCAGGATTAGATCAAATGACCGCCATCAACCGCATGCACCACAAAATCCTAGTCTTCACCGATATTCATATCAAATCTGAGGGCGAAAAGATCGTCGGATTTGACCCATTGGAACGTTTCCAAACCGGATTGCAACACGCGCTGGAACACCACCCTGATGCCGATCACCTGATCCTCACGGGTGATCTCACCCACAATGGCCGCCCTGACCAGTTCGCCCGTCTCAAACCAGTACTGCAAGATCTATCCCTGCCCGTCACTCTGATGACTGGTAATCATGACCGCCGTGATACATTGCTTGCTGCTTTCCCTGATCAGCACGTGACCGAGAGCGGCCACCTCATGCGGGTGATTGATCTGGATGGTGCCATCCCCCTCGCGCCTTCTGATCGGCTGATCTGCCTTGATACGTTGGATGGCCCGCCCTGGCGCGATCACCATCACGCGGGCGCGCTCTGTGCTAACCGCCTCGCTTGGCTCAAAACTCAGCTAGAGACTGCAGGCGAGCGTCGCGTTACCATCTTCATGCATCACCCCCCCTTCCACACTGGTTTTGACGGCATGGATGCGATCCGCATGATGGACCACGAGGCCTTTTACGCCCTTATCAAACACTATCCCAACGTCGCCCATATTTTTGCCGGCCATATCCATCGCACAATTTCCGGCACAGCCCATGGCATCGGTTTTACGATCTTCAAAAGCCCGACGCACCAAATGCCAATGATGTTAGGCAAAGCTGGTAGCGGCCACTCCGTCCCTGAACCCGGCGCTTACGGCATTGTATTGCTCAGCGATGAGGGCGTGATTGTGCATTCCGAAGATTTTGACGAGGCGCGCAAATATCAGGTTCAAGGTTACGACGACTGATCGACGCCTTAGACCTCTGCTAAGGGTATCAGATAGGTCGCGAAACAGGTCGGTCAAACCACAATAATGCTGAGTTACTCCAAGCCATGCCTAATTGGCATGGGCAATCCACTTGCTCACAATTTTTTGTATGGGCGCGGTGAAGTAGCCCCAAGCGCCTTGCTTCCCTCTCGTAAGAAAGGCGCGACAGGTAGTGTCGTTTTTGCTTTATCTTGGCCTTTGGGCATGACGTACACACAAAGGGATCTGATCGAGTTTTATGTAAAAACCTAGTTGGTAAGCAAACTGAATAGAGACTAACCATGAAAACAATCCTTATCGTCGAATCTAACGCACCTGAGGCCGTGGATTATAACAGGTCCCGAAATATGCCGATTGCGGCCGACACCTACGCGGCAGCCTTGCGTGCCAATGCCGCCCAGCTGACGGTCAAAATCGTCGAACCCTATCGAACCCCCCTGACACAAAATGATCTGGAGGGGATCGACGGTATCGCTTTGACTGGGTCAGGCGTGCCTTGGTCGGTTGAGGCGCCCGAAGCCGCAGTATTACGATCCGCCGGGGAAATGGTTTTAAAGTCAGGCCTGCCCGTGATTGGATCATGCAACGGCTTACAACTTGCGGCACTCCTGCTTGGTGGCAAGATCGGTGCATCCCCTAACGGATTGGAAGTGGGTCTTGCGCGGGACATCAAGATCACACCAGAAGGTCGCACCCACCCAATGATGGCCACGCGATCCGACGGGTTTTGCGTTCCATGCGTCCATCGTGATGAGGTGCAACAACTGCCATCCGCTGCCACACTTATTGCGTACAACGATCATTGCCCTGTTCAGGCCATGGTATATCAGGCAAACGGCGTGGACTATTGGGGCATGCAATATCACCCAGAGATGCCAATTCATGCTGTTGCGGATTGCGTTCTAGACACGAGCAGCATCTTTTCGGAGTCGCTCGAACTGGCCAAGGATTTGCGTTGTGCTGAATCCGACTTAGATGCGGCTGCTCGTTTGGGCGGAAAGCCAGAAGAAATGGCTGAGAAAATTAGAACTACTGAACTCGCAAATTGGCTATCTCATATTAAAAACACACAGGCATGAAACGAAGGTAAGGCAGCCTCTTCCTTCAATTGAGGAGACTAAGCTAGAGCTTGTGCAAGCCCCCGATATTGCCAGACATCATCGCCCCTCAGGATAGTCGATCACTGGTTTTGAGGAATAGATCATTGTACCCATAGTTGAACGGCGAACCGGGGCGCGGCCCTTCTCCTCGGCAGCCAAGTTATCAAAGATCGCCTGCGCCTCTGCGCTAAGACCCTGTTCCACAACAAGCGGCGCAGGCGGCATGTCTTGCATAACCTCTGCAAGCGGTCGCGGGAAAGCACCATTCCCATCAACCGAGGGATCACCAAGGGCAAACCCGGCAGAAACACCCAAGAAAGCACCCGCCAAGAGCCCGGCATTGTGTTTTAACATTTCCATCTGCAATCCTTATCCATACAGGCTGTACTTACCCGCGTGCGGCTCATCCCTCAGCCGATCCATTAAGTGTGCTGAGGAGCCTTCTATTTGGCGATTATTTTTGAAATTTCCACCCTGCACCTGCGCACATATGCGTGAGGTTGGCGCACACAAATGCTGGCCATTCGCCTTGCTCAAGCCATGCTTCTGAAACCATGTACAAATATCGCTTGAAAATCTGACCGCGCCTGTCAAATTCACCCCATGAAACAAGATATTCTCATTGTTGGTGGTGGCGTTGCAGGTCTTTCTGCCGCGGCCCGCCTCGCCCCACATGCCGCCGTCACTTTGCTGGAGGCCGAAAGCGCCACGGGGTATCACACCTCTGGCCGTTCCGCCGCACTGTTTGAGGAGCAATACGGGCAGCCAACCACTGTTGCGTTGAACAAAGCCAGCCGGGAATTCATGGAAACTCATGATGGTGGTTTTCTGTCGCCGCGCGGCTTTATGCTGGTGGGGCAAGCCGGTGAAGACGCTGCATTTGATGCGGATGTTAAGACCATGCAACTTGATGAAATCACAGCCGAACAAGCCCTAGAGATTATTCCGATTTTGAAGCCTGAGGCCGTTACCCGCTTTGCCCATGCCACGGGAGCCCAAGACATCGACACCGACCTACTGATGCAAAGCTATACCAAAATGGCCCGTAGCCATGGGGCGCGGTTTATCATGAACGCGCGTGTTGAAACGATCTCCCGCGCGGATGACCGCTGGCATATTCAGGCGGGCGGTGAAGTCTACAGCGCTGATATCATTGTGAATGCCGCCGGTGCTTGGGCCAGTCAGATCGCACAAATGGCAGGCGCACAGGACATCCATATTCAACCTCTACGCCGCTCGGTTGCGCGTATCCCAGCCCCTGGTGGTCTTGACGTTTCGACTTGGCCCATTCTCTTTGGCCCCGGTGAAAACTGGTATGCGAAGCCGGACGCCGGGGCTTTGATTATATCCCCCGCCGATGAGGACCCGATGGAACCCCATGACGCCTGGGCCGACGATATGGTCTTGGCCGAAGGGATCGCCCTTTACCAAGAGGTCGTCACCGAGGAAGTCACCCGTGTTATTTCCAACTGGGCCGGTCTGCGCAGCTTCTCCCCCGATCGCAACCTTGTGATCGGCTTCGATACCCAAGCTCCCACATTCTTCTGGTGTGCGGGCCAAGGTGGCTACGGCATGCAAAGCTCGCCCGCGGCCAGCCAATTGGTTGCCGATTTGATAACTGGACATACACCAGAAATGGATGTGGATGTTATTGCCAAGCTTTCCCCCGCAAGGTTCGAATAACCGGAACGTTCAGTCACACCTTATTCCTTAATCCGGCTCCGCACACCTTCTCTCTAAAAAGTAAAGCCCCCGCATTTCTGCGAGGGCTTTCATCTTGCCGGAAATACTCCGAGGGTGTGGGGGCTGGCCCCCACTGCAAGTCGAATGTGGGGACCGGAGTCCCCACCGAAAATTAACCCGTTACACGGATAGTTTCATTCTTTGGATCATACGGGCTGTCAACGGTGACTTCCGCATCCCAAAGTTGGTCAAACATTTTGACCTTCAGTTTCGTGCCAGGCACAGCCTGTTCCGGCTTCACATAGCCCATACCAATCGATTTCTCGAAGGCCACGGAATACCCACCAGACGTCAGGCGACCAACGCGTTCACCCTCAGGCGTATACAACACTTCGCGGCCCCAAGGATCAGCGTCTGCAGGCCCATCAATCAACAAGGTACAGCACTTGAACCGAACACCGGTTTCAACCATGGCTTCTTTGCCATTGAAGTCTTTCCCGAGGTCGATAAAGCGCGGCAGATCCGCTTCGGCAGGTGTCGCATCACGGCCAAGTTCAGTACCAAACGCACGGTAGGATTTCTCCAAACGCAACCAGTTTTGCGCACGTGAACCAACCAGTTTCATGTCATGCTTTTCACCAGCAGCGACCAGCAGATCCCAAAGGTAGTTCTGCATTTCGATCGGGTGGTGAAGTTCCCAGCCAAGTTCGCCTGTATAAGCCACACGGATAGCATTCACAGGGCACATACCCAGTTCGATCTGGCGGGCAGACAACCATGGGAAACGTTTGTTTGACAGGGCGGTCTCAGGATCTGCATCCTTGATGACCTCTTTCAAGACATCGCGTGATTTTGGTCCAGCAATCGCCAGAACGCCCCATTGTGTGGTCACATCTTGGATTTCGATGTAACCGAATTCTTCCATTTTATCTTCGGCGGCTTTGCGCAGGAAGTCAGCATCATATTCAGTCCATGCACCGGCTGAGACGAGATAATAGTTATCCTCGCCATTGCGCACGATTGTGTATTCCGTGCGGGTCGTACCAGCAGATGTCAGCGCATAGGTCAGGTTGATGCGGCCAATTTTCGGCAGTTTGTTACAGGTGAACCAATCCAAAAATTGCGTCGCACCGGGGCCCTTAACAACATGCTTGGTGAAGGCAGTTGCATCGATAAGGCCAACGCCTTCGCGGATCGCTTTTGCCTCATCCACAGCGTGCTGCCACCAGCCGCCACGACGGAAGGAACGTGCATCGTGATCAAAATTCGACGGTGCATCCAGTGGGCCGTAATAGTTCGGACGTTCCCAACCATTGACCCAACCAAATTGCGCGCCTTTTTCTTTCTGGCGATCAAAGGCAGGTGATGTGCGCAAGGGGCGCGCTGCTGGGCGTTCTTCATCAGGGTGGTGCAGCGTGTAAACGTGATCGTAACATTCTTCGTTCTTACGTGCTGCAAATTCCGTGGTCATCCAGTTGGAAGAATACCGTTTTGGGTCAAGCGACGCCATGTCGATTTCAGCTTCGCCATCAACCATCATTTGCGCCAAGTAATACCCGGTGCCGCCTGCCGCGGTAATCCCGAAAGAGAAACCCTCAGCCAGCCACATGTTGCGCAGACCAGGCGCCGGACCAACCAGCGGGTTACCGTCAGGTGTGTAACAGATTGGGCCGTTGAAATCGTCTTTCAGACCACTTTCTTCACAAGACGGCATCCGGTGGATCATCGCCATGTATTGGTCTTCGATCCGATCAAGCGCCAGCGGGAATAGATCGGCACGGAAGCTGTCAGGTACGCCATATTCAAAACAGGCAGGCGCGTCTTTTTCGTAGACCCCAAGGATCCAGCCGCCACGTTCTTCACGCACATATGATTGCGCATCCGCATCGCGGATAACCGGGTGCTCAGGGTTGCCAGCTTCGCGAAATTTCACAAGCTCAGGATCGTTATCCATCACAACGAATTGGTGTTCCACAGGGATCGCAGGCATTTTGATGCCCAGCATTTTCGCTGTGCGCTGCGCGTGGTTACCGGATGCAGTCACAACATGTTCTGCCGTCACAACGATTTGTTCTTCAGACGGCACAAGGTTGCCGCCCTTTTCAACCATTTTGGTCAGGGTCACATCCCAAGCAGAACCGTTCCACTCAAATGCGTCCGCCTGCCATTTGCGTTCAATAATCGCACCATGTTGACGCGCGCCTTTGGCCATCGCTTGGGTCACATCTGCAGGGTTAATATACCCATCAGTGTTGTGATACAGCGCACCTTTCAGGTCCTCAGTGTTGATCAGCGGCCAGCGGGATTTGATCTCATCCGGGGTCAGCCATTCATAGGGAACATCACAGGTTTCCGCAGTGGATGCGTACAGCATATATTCATCCATGCGCTCATCTGTCTGCGCCATACGCAAGTTACCAACCACAGCAAAACCAGCATTCAAACCAGTTTCTTCTTCCAGTGACTTGTAAAAATCAACGGAGTATTTGTGAATATGGGTTGTCGCGAAGGACATGTTGAACAGTGGCAACAGGCCAGCGGCGTGCCAAGTGGAGCCGGACGTCAACTCGTCCCGCTCAATGAGCATCACATCATCCCAGCCCGCCTTGGCAAGGTGATACGCAATGGAGGTCCCGATGGCACCGCCACCTACGACAAGGGCTTTGACCTGTGTTTTCATGAGTACGACTCTCTCTGTCAGAATGTTGTGCTCAATCTGCCCTGAAAATAAAGATCATGGAAACAGTCCCGCGACCCGATTTCGCGCAAAACCGACGCCGGGGATAGTCCATGTCGGTGCCAGCAAGGAAGTTCCTAAGGGCGTATCAAACGCCCTTAGGGGATTAAGGAAGTGCAGAACCGCTTGTAAGCCGAGCCTTGTATCACATAATCAGGCTGATGATCGTGTAACAGATCATACCAAAAAGCGACATCAGACTGAGGCTCATGAACACGCCACGGATATCAGATTTACCGTAAAGGAATGCATAGGTGTGGCCCAAGCGCCCAAATATGAAGCCAAAAATCCAAACCACAGCCGCCCATTCAGATGGTGATATCAGGCTGAATACAAATCCAGCCGCAACGAAGTAAATCAGATTTTCGGTGGTATTTCGATGCGCGTTATGGTGACGCGCCAACTCCCGCAGCCCCTCGCCTGATGCATACTCTTCAGTTCTTCCGCTCTGCGCCCATTCCTCGGGTGTTGCGTGTAAATTATAGTGTAGGCGCGTCAATTCCGTTGCCGTCATCAACCAAATGTGGTTCGCAATCAATAGAACAACAGCGACGGATAGAGATAGCATTGTCATACGCGAGGGAACCGATATAGCAGCAGATTGCACGTCAAATAATAGCAGGTTCAGCGTTAAAGAGATCGCGATGAGAGCAAATGGATAGGCAATAATGATCCGCGCTATGCGCTTTTTTCGGTCATCGTCTTGGGACATCTAAATCTACTCCGGCTTAAAATATCTAAAATATGTGAGCGCTTACGTCATTCATCCGGCATCAAAATACCTAGACTCTGGTTACACTTCCAATCCCCGCTGCAACTTAACGGGCTCCGTCCGGGCCAAGCGGATAAGATGGGCAATAAACGGTTGTCCGGCGTCATCCGAGCGCACGGCCGCATATAAACGCTTTTCTAGGCCATGTTCTGTCAACGACCGTGTGATGTAATCGGAACTGAAGCGCACTTCCCGCAGGACCCAATCCGGCAGCACCGCCACCCCACGGCCAGAGGCCACCAGCAGTAACATCACCGCGGTTAACTCGACCTTGCGGATGGCGCGGGGTTCAATCTTAGCCGGGGTCAGTAGTTCTGTGAACACATCCAGACGTGTGCGATCAACCGGATAGGTCAGCAGCGTTTCGTCGCGTAGATCTGCGGCATCAACCCAAGGTTTTTGTGCAAACGGGTGATTTGCAGGGGCCACAAGCAGCGGTTCATAGTCAAACAACGGCTTGAATTCGACGCCCGGCAGGTTCTCCGGGTCAGAGGAAATCACTAGGTCAACATCTTCACGCATCAACGCCGGAAGCGCATCAAATGCAAGGCCTGCGCGTATATCAACATCCACATCAGGCCAAGCTTTGCGAAATTCTTCTAAAACAGGCAGCAACCACTCAAAACAAGCATGGCATTCAATCGCGATATGAAGCCGCCCGTGACGTCCCGTGTGTAGCCCCATAAATTCCTCTTCGGTTGCGGCGACCTCTGGCAAAATTCGTTCTGCCAAGCGCAACAGGCGAAACCCCGCAGCAGACAGGCGTAAGGGTTTGGTGCGTCTCACAAAAAGCTCCACCCCGACCTGATCCTCAAGTCCTTTAATCTGATGTGAAAGCGCGCTTTGCGTGATGTTCATAATCCCCGCAGCACGTGCCAAACCACCAGCTTCGTGGATGGCCTTTATCGTGCGCAAATGGCGAAGCTCGATATGCAATTCAAGTAATCCTCATATTGATCTTTAGAATTATGAAATTGATTCATTGTAACAAGCCTGCAATTCAAGAGACAACCCAAAACAAGGATACCGTGACGATGACCCGCCCGAATATTTCATTTGAATTTTTCCCGCCGAAATCGCTCGCCGCTTCCTTCCGGCTTTGGGACACAGTGCGTGCACTAGCCCCCTTCGCACCCGAATTCGTTTCCGTTACTTACGGCGCGGGTGGCACAACCCGCAAGCTAACCCATGAGGCCGTGACAACCATCGGTAAAACCACCGGTCTGAATGTTGCCGCGCATCTGACCTGCGTTGAAGCCAGCCGCAAAGAAACCCTTGAGATCGCACAAACATACGCCAAGGCTGGCGTGCGTGATATTGTGGCCCTGCGTGGAGACGCCCCCAACGGCGCTAACTTTGAAGGCCATAAAGATGGTTTTGCGAGTTCAGTTGACCTAATCGAAGGTTTGGCCAACGCCGGGGATTTTAACATTCGCGTTGGCGCCTATCCTGAGGCCCACCCGGAAAGTGCAGACATGGCCCAGAACATCGCTTGGCTGAAACGTAAGTTTGAAGCGGGCGCATCCTCTGCCATCACTCAGTTCTTCTTTGAGGCCGAGACCTTCTTCCGTTTCCGTGATGCTTGTTGTGCAGCGGGCATTGACGGTGACCGCATCATTCCTGGCATTCTACCCGTTGAAAATTGGAACGGCGCACGTAAATTCGCCCAAAGCTGTGGGACCAATATTCCAGCCGATTTGGCGCAAGCATTCAACAATGCCGCCCGTGATGATTGCCACGAATTGCTGGCCTTGGCGCAATGTTCAGAACTCTGCACTGATCTTTTGGAAGGCGGCGTGCGTGACCTGCATTTCTACACGCTCAACACCCCAAACCTGACCCGCGATACCTGCCGTGCCTTAGGCGTTGAACCAGAGATCATTTTGCAAAACGTCGCCTAGAAACCGCCTAACAGAGTCAGCAGTTCAAAAGTAGTAAAACCCAAGCGCAACACCCGCTGACGTGCGGGCTGTTGCGCGGATTTAGATCCATGCAAGGTCAATATCTTAACGCTACCCAATCTCGCAGGGCTGTCATTCAAATAAAACGGGACAACCTACATGTGCTGCAACAGCTTTTCCAACGGCCCGCAATGCCACCAAGTCAGACTTCAATGTCAAACGAGACATCGCGTACGGGACAAATCACTCTCCGGGCAACGCATCTTCCTGTTGCGCGTGCCCAGCAACCCCTAGTTCTCTTTTCTCAACTGGAATCTCCGAGGTCTCCCCCAAGATTTGCTCTGCCAGATCTGCCCGCAGAATCCGCGCTGCGGGTTTATATCCCGTCGCACTATCATGGATCATTTCAGAAACATCCCGGCCAACAACCCTGCGCCGCCGGTTCAGAAACAGCATGCCCCAGCCTCTAATTGTGCCTATCGCAGGTGCTGCAACATCACGTGGGAAGCGCTCGCGCCACCCCTCAGGAAAATGCACGCCCAATGCTTCCGCACGGCCCAACATCCAGATCAACGGAATGTTTGACAGGCCACGACTTCCCTCATGTCCGCCCAGCTGTCCTCCGACATCTCCGTGTGCGCCTTTGAACCACATTTGCTCCACATTGCCCTGCCAGTCTCCCGGTGTATCCCAAAGAACCGGGGCAAAAGCTTGGCGCGTCTCATCCAATGCAAGCGCGTGATATCCATGGCGAACCGATGCACCAAGCGTGTGGTTATGGAATTCATAGATGTCCGGTACAAACCGCCAGATCAACGGCGCGCGAAAGCCCAGCGCCTTCACCGTATCCCACACCCCGATCATTTCGATCTCTGCAGGGGCATCATGGCAATGCAAACGGGCAAAAGTCTGGGAGATTTCAGATCCTGGCGAGCATTCATAATGGCGATAGGCCTCGCGAATATTGCGTTCTGTCGCACAGTCTGGGCGCAGTAATCCAATGCGATCAATCACCCCGGCAAGCGAGCGCACAGCAAAAGCGCCACGCGAATAACCAAACAGGAAGATCCGATCTCCGGGGCGATATTTCGAAGCCAGATGCCCATATGCTGCCCGGATTTGGCGATTTATTCCACGCCCGCGGATCACATCCATCGTGTCGCGCCAGCCTTTCCATTGCACGCCAGCGCCGTAGAACAAGCTCATATCCGCAGCCGGGGCCTCTTCGCGTAAAAGCTTATAAGTGATGGCAGCGTTGGTATGACATTCCGGGTGCAGTGACGACATTGTGCCATCAAGGATTACCACATGGTTGACCGGCCCGCGCCGCGCAACAGCAGGCGTATCGCTGCGCCAAGCAGAGGGGCGCAGCCAGTTTGATATACGCCGTAACAAGCGCATCAGTTTTTCCCTTTAAGTTTGGTCACCAGTAACATTCTCCAGCATCTCCCAGACGCGTAACGGTGTGAATGGCATATCCGCCTGACGCACCCCACGTTCCCAGAGCGCATCTTGCACCGCATTAGACACCGCAGCCATTGATCCAACAGTTCCAGCTTCGCCACACCCCTTCATCCCCATCGGATTATAGGTTGATGGCACGGGTTCGTTCACAAAACCGATCCAAGGCATATTATCGGCGCGTGGCATGGCATAATCCATAAACGATGCCGTGAGCAGCTGGCCCTGATCATCAAAACCCACATGTTCACACAACGCCTGCCCCAGCCCTTGGGCCACACCGCCGTGCACCTGACCTTCTACCACCATAGGGTTAAGAAGATTACCAAAATCATCCGTGACACTATAGCGATCAATCACGACAACACCGGTTTCCGGGTCAATTTCAGCCTCTGCCACATGGGCACCATTGGGGAAACTGCGCGCTTGCAACGTGATCCGGGCCTCATGCGCCAGTAAATCCTCGCGCCCATCATCGCGCGCCCACGCCGCAACCGTCAATAAATCCGGTGTCTGGTTTGAACCTTCTGCGCGGAAAACTTCGTGATCAAAACTGAGGTCGCGCTCAGGAACCTCAAGCTTTTCAGCCACATAGGGCGTCACGGCCTTTACGATCACATCGACACATTCAAGCGTCGCGGCATTCTGCACCGTACCAGAACGCGACCCACCCGTACCCCCGCCTTGACGGATCCTATCGCTATCCCCCTGCACAACGCGGATGTGCTCCATGGGAATACCGCTTTGATCCGATAGAAACTGTCCATAGACCGTTTCATGACCCTGGCCGTTACTTTGCGTGCCAACATACAGCTCAGCACCGCCGTCTTCCGTAAACACCACACGCGAGGTTTCCGATGGATCTCCCAAGATCGATTCAACGTAATAACACAACCCACGCCCGCGCAGTTTTCCTTGGGCTTCACTGGCGGTTTTGCGCGCAGAAAATCCCGCCATATCACTTTCGCGTGCACCACGATCCAGCACCTTATGGAAATCACCAACGTCATAAGTTTCACCGGTCGCGGCCTTATAGGGAAACTGGTCTTTGCGAATGAAATTGATGCGTCGAAGCTCCCACGGATCAATGCCAAGTTCGCGCGCCGCACGGTCCATAGTACGTTCCAATGTATAGATTGCCTCAGGCCGCCCAGCTCCACGATAAGCATCGACACAGGTGGTGTTGGTGTAGATCCCGGTAACCTGCAACCAAGTGATTTGACAATCATAAGTCCCCATGAGGACGCGGGAAAACAGTTGTGTCTGGATCGGCTGGGCAAAGCCTGAGTTATAGGCCCCCATATTGGCAATCGTCTTAACGCGATAGGCCTGAATACGATGGTTTTCGTCAAATGCCAGCTCACAAGTTGAGGTTAGATCACGCCCAGCGTTGTCCGTCAGCATACTCTCCGTGCGATCGGCCATCCAATGCACAGCACGCTTTAATTCCCGCGCGGCAGCTGCAATTGGGATATATTCCGGGTAATGCATCGCCTTCATGCCAAAACCGCCGCCAACATCCGGGTTGGTCACACGTATAGCCTCTGCATCCATGCCCAGCGCCGCAGCCAGATCCTTTTTCATGCCCCAGACGCCTTGACCATTAAAGGCGAAATGCAAGCGGTTGGGATCCGAAACATCAGGTTCCGCGAAACAGCCGCGTGGTTCCATCGCATTGGCGATGATCCGGTTGTCGCCAACCTCAAGACTGACCACGTTTGCTGCCGCTTCAAAGGCCTTTGTCGTGGCCTCTTCATCACCAAGCCCCCAGTCAAATGCGATGTTTTCAGGCGCTTCGGCATGGATTTGTACACCGCCGGATTTCAGCCCCAAATGTACATCCAGTTCATCAAAATCAAATTCGATCAGCTCTGCCGCGTCTTTTGCCGCTTCCATGGTATCCGCAACGATCACCGCCAAAGCCTCACCAACATGGTGTACACGGGTTTTCGCAAGCACAGGGCGCAAGGGCGCTGCCCCATCAGACCCATCCCGGTTTTTGACCACAGAGCCATTCAAACCAATGCCAATATTGCGCGTTTCAAGGTCTGCGATCGTCCAGACCAAATGCACGCCTAGGGCCGTACGTGCCTCACTTACATCCAGCGTCGTAATATCCGCATGAGCCACCGGCGTGCGGAAAAAATAGGCGACCAATGCCTCCTGCGGGCGGATATCATCCACATAGCGCCCCTGCCCGCTGAGAAAACGAAGATCCTCAACCCGTTTTACAGGCTGGCTTTTTCCAAATTTATCCATGAGGTCTCTCTCGCGCGGCTAAGTCTTTTTACCAGCCTAGCCCGCCACGCCCGCTTGTCCAGAGCGATTGTCGCGTGCTTGGAACAATTGCTATAAATATCAACTAGTCCTAACAAATTGAGCCGCCTCGTTTCGAGCGAAGTGTTGGGGCCGATGATGCTTCCTAGATCACCCACCCATCAGTGCGGCCAGTGCGCGCCGAGACCGTGTCACATCAGCGAGAGTATAACGATCCAATGTCACAAAAAATGCTTCTTGAGCTTCGGCCAAAGGATCGCGCAGCCCACAAGCTGGCAGGATCAGACAAGATTTATCCGTTCCAAAGCATTCTACCACCGGGGTATTGCGCTTCATGGCCCTAACGACCGCACCAATATGGATCTTATTCGCCGGACGCGCCAAGATAAGGCCGCCCTTGCGACCTCGCTCTGAGGCGACGAAACCCTCACGTACGAGTTGGGTTGCGACTTTCGACAGGTGGTTTTCAGACAAACAATAGAGTGCTGCAATTTCTGAGATCGGTATCCGTGCAGGCGCACGTACCGCCAATATCATTAGAACGCGCAAGGCGTAATCAGTGAATTTGTCCAATTGCATGATCTCTTATTTAGCATTTACAATACGCAATTAAAAGTATTGAATAATACCTATTAAAGGGGAAATAATGACTATATCTGAAATTATCCTATGGCCCGGAACCAAAGTTTGCGCGCGCATGGGCGTGAATCCCGAGGGCGAAGGCGCTTTGATCCGCTGGATGATCAACACCCTCGTTTATCTCAGCCTTAGCTTGATCGCGGTTTGGATCATCGCGGTCTAGTCACACCCAAGCATATAAGTCGGCCCCATTGCCCTTTGCCCCCCGCTTCGTTAGACGGTGTGCAACAGAATTTAGTGACGATGGGACGGCCTAACATGGCGATGGAAAAGAACTTTGACGCGGGCAAACGCGAAGCAGAAATCTACGCAAAATGGGAAGCTGATGGCGCGTTCAAAGCCGGGGCCAACAAACGCCCAGGTGCAGACCCCTTCACCATCATGATCCCCCCGCCCAACGTCACCGGCGCTTTGCACATGGGCCATGCGTTTAACAACACATTGCAGGATATTCTCATCCGCTGGAAACGCATGCAGGGCTTTGACGTTCTGTGGCAACCAGGCACCGATCACGCGGGCATCGCGACCCAAATGGTGACTGAGCGTGAGATGGCTGAAAACGGTGAAGAGACCCGTCGTGAGATGGGCCGCGAGAAATTTCTTGATCGCGTTTGGCAGCAAAAAGTAAAATCCCGCGGCAACATCATTGGCCAACTTAAACGTCTTGGCGCATCCGCCGATTGGTCGCGCGAAGCCTTTACCATGGGCGGTGCCGCCGGTGATCCAGAACTTGGCAATGGTGCTCCGAATTTCCATGACGCCGTGATCAAAGTCTTTGTTGAAATGTACAACAAGGGCCTGATCTATCGCGGCAAACGTCTGGTCAATTGGGATCCGCATTTCGAAACCGCGATTTCCGATCTTGAAGTTGAGAACATCGAAACTCCCGGGCACATGTGGCACTTTAAGTACCCCTTGGCCGATGGTGTGACATATGAGTATTTAGAGAAAGATGAGGACGGCAACGTCACCCTGCGCGAGACCCGCGACTATATCTCTATCGCCACCACACGCCCTGAAACCATGCTGGGCGATGGCGCAGTTGCTGTTCACCCATCTGATGAACGTTACGCTTCAATCGTTGGAAAACTTTGTGAAATTCCGGTTGGGCCAAAAGAACATCGTCGCCTGATCCCGATCATCACCGATGAATACCCTGACAAAGATTTCGGCTCTGGTGCGGTGAAGATCACCGGCGCGCATGATTTCAACGATTACCAAGTTGCCAAACGCGGCGGCATCCCGATGTATCGCCTGATGGACACCAAAGGTGCGATGCGCGCTGACGGAGCGCCCTATGCGGATGAAAGCGCAAAAGCCCAAGCCTTCGCCCGTGGCGCGGGATTTACGGAAAATGAGGTCGACGCGATCAACCTTGTGCCCGAAAACCTGCGTGGCCTTGATCGTTTTGATGCACGTGATCTCATAGTCAAACAAATCACTGAAGAAGGTCTGGCAGTCATGACAACTGCCGACGACCCTAATACATCTCTTCCTAGTCTAGCGCTTCCAGATCGTAAAAAGAAAACGGAGCTAGGTGTTTGGGTTGATCCAAATGAGCGCCTGTATGTCTGCAATGACATATCGGAAGCTATCAAGTTAGCTCAAGTAAACTATCCCGGTAAAGACATACAGTTCGACGAAGCAATCTCTGATGAGACTAGCTTTTACGATCCTGCTACAGGCAACGGAATTATTGCCCTCTGCAAAGCTTACCCGAAAGTTGAAAACAAACCCATCATGCAACCTTTTGGCGATCGTTCCAAAGTCGTGATCGAACCAATGTTCACCGATCAATGGTTCGTGGATGCCAAGGAAATCGTCGGCCCGGCATTGGATGCCGTACGTGGTGGTGATGTGAAGATCATCCCGGAAAGCGGCGAGAAAGTCTTCTACCACTGGCTGGACAATATCGAGCCTTGGTGTATCTCGCGCCAACTCTGGTGGGGCCACCAGATTCCGGTTTGGTATGGGCCGAAAGCTACAGAAACCAGCGATGGAAAACTGGTACTCCACCTTGATGAAATGCACAGCATTTGTGCCGCTACTGAAGCAGAGGCTATCGCAAAATTCTCAAATTACTACGGTAACGCTCAGATCAAAGTAGCAGACCTCTCCAGCAAAGAGTTAGCTGCGACACAGCTAGCAGACGGATTTTCTGATCCAAATTCCCCTGAAATCGAAGTTATCGGCATCGTCCGTGACCCCGACGTGCTCGACACCTGGTTCTCCTCCGGCCTCTGGCCCATTGGCACGCTTGGCTGGCCGGAAGACACCCCGGAATATAACAGCTATTTCCCAACCTCCGTTCTGATCACAGGCCAAGACATCCTGTTCTTCTGGGTTGCCCGCATGATGATGATGCAGCAGGCCGTGGTGGGTGAAAACCCCTTCGACACTGTCTATCTGCATGGCCTCGTGCGTGATGCCCGCGGCAAGAAGATGTCGAAATCCGTTGGCAACGTCATTGATCCGCTTGATCTGATTGACGAATTTGGCGCTGACGCCCTGCGCTTTGCCTCTGCCGCGATGGCCAGTCTTGGTGGCACGTTGAAAATGGATACCGCCCGCATCCAAGGCTACCGTAACTTTGGCACAAAACTGTGGAACTCGGTCTCCTTCGCGCTGACCCATGTGGAAGCCTACGCCGATTATATCCCGTCGGCCACGCCACCAAAAGCCACCGCATCGGTGAACAAATGGATCATCGGCGAGGTAGCGCGCGTACGCGAAGAGGTCGATGCAGCCTTTGAGAGTTTCCGATTCAACGACGCAGCCCAAGCCCTTTACGCCTTCACCCGCGGCAAGGTTTGTGACTGGTATATCGAGTTCTCAAAACCGCTGTTGGGCGGCGATGATGCGGCCCTGATCGCGGAAACCAAAGCGACGCTCGCCTGGACCTTGGATCAAGCAATGATCATGCTGCACCCTGTCATGCCCTTCATCACAGAAGAACTTTGGGGGCTGACCGCGACACGCGCCAAATCCCTGATCGTTGCTGATTGGCCAGAAACCACGCTGGACATGATCGACACGGACGCGGATCGTGAAATGAACTGGGTGATTGCGCTGATTGATGGCATACGCTCCGCACGAGCGCAGATGCGCGTGAACGCCGGCCTGAAGATCCCCGTGATCCTGCAAACCCTTGATGACAAAGGCCGTACAGCGCTGGCGAACAATGAGGTGATGATCAAAAAGCTTGCCCGTATCGACAGTATCACCGAGATGGCCGATCTGCCCAAAGGCGCAAGCCCGATCCCAGTGGACGGCGGCACATTCGCCCTACCGCTGGCGGATATCATCGATATTGACGCTGAAATTGCCCGTCTGGAAAAGGGTCTCGGCAAACTGGCGAAGGAACTTGGGGGGCTACGTGGCCGCTTGAAAAACCCAAAGTTCGCCGACAGTGCCCCAGCCGAAGTGGTTGCGGAAACCCGTGAAAACCTCGCCCTGCGCGAAGAGGAAGAGGCAACCATCAACACCGCTCTCACCCGTCTGCGCGAAATCGGCTAACCACGCGCCGCAAATGAAAATTGCCAGCCCCTTCATCTTGCCGGAAATACTCCGGGGGTGCGGGGGCTGGCCCCCGCCACGTTGACAGCACGTGGCACCCCAAATCTGTTGCAAACACCTCTCACTCCATCGCGGTTTTCGAATTTTCAACCCTTGCCCCGAACCACACACCGGGGTTATCTGATCGCATGACAGATAAAACCGATGCCCGCCTCACGCCTCTTGCTGCCACTTTGCCCGCCTCTGTGCCCTTCGTTGGCCCCGAAGCCCAGGAACGCGCGCGCGGCGCAGGTTTTGATGCCCGCCTTGGCGCGAATGAGTTGGGTTTTGGCCCCTCGCCTCTTGCGATTGCTGCAATGAAGGCTGAGGCAAGCGAGATCTGGAAATACGCTGATCCTGAAAGTCACGACCTTCGCCAAGCCCTATCTGCACATCACAAAATTCCAGCCGAAAACATCATGATCGGCGAAGGCATTGATGGATTATTGGGCTATCTGGTGCGCCTATTTATTGGCGCAGGCGATGCAGTCGTGACATCAGAGGGCGCATATCCGACGTTCAATTATCACGTCGCGGGCTTTGGTGGCGTCATGCATAAAGTGCCCTACATTGGCGACCAAGAAGATCCCTTGGCCTTGATCGAAAAAGCGCGGGAAGTTGGCGCAAAGCTGATCTATATCGCCAATCCTGATAACCCAATGGGCAGCTGGCATTCGGCCGCGACCATCCAGACAATGATAGAAGCCGTTCCTGAAGGCTGCCTATTGGTTTTGGACGAGGCCTATATTGAATTCGCACCAGAAGGCACTGCCCCTCCGATCAACATCTCTGACCCGCGTGTCATTCGTTTTCGCACCTTTTCAAAAGCTTACGGCATGGCTGGTGCGCGTGTTGGTTACGGGATTTCCACTTCAGAAATCATCATGGCCTTCAACAAAATACGCAATCATTTTGGCATGAACCGCACCGCGCAATCCGGAGCGTTGGCCGCTTTACAAGACCAAGCCTATCTAGATCAAACTCTGAAAAACGTCGCGCAAGCACGCATGCGCATCGCAGAAATCGCCGCGCAAAACGGGCTGAGCGCCCTGCCCTCTGCCACGAATTTCGTAGCGATTGATTGCGGAGAAGATGCCAGTTTTGCCGCAAAGGTTGTCGCCGAACTTGGCGCGCGCGGAATATTTATCCGCATGCCATTCGCCACGCCACAAAACCGCTGCATTCGGGTTTCTGCCGGGCCAGAAGCCGATCTAACGCTTTTTGAACAGGCCTTACCCGCAGCCCTAGAGATAGTCCGAAACGGTTGACCTCTCAGAGGCTTCCCGCGCAAACCAAACTGGCAGCGGCCAACGCGCCATCACCATGTGGAATACGCAAAGCCTTCATCCCAGCATCTATCGCCCCAAGCGTGCCCAGCACCATATGCGCATTCACATGCCCCATATGCCCGATACGAAAATGCCCGTGCCATTCCGGATCACCGGCAGGCACAATGCCAAGGCCAATGCCAAGCGTCACACCAAGGTTCTTACTTAACCAGTCGCGTAAAGCCGTGCCGGTTGGCGTGCCAATGCTGACGCCCGTCACCGCATGACCACGATCACAGGCGTTGGGCACGTGCATTTGCAACGGGCCGCCTATGGCCCAAGCGTCACATGCCGCCCAAACCGCACGGGCAAGGCGTTCATGACGTTTCCACGTGTTTTCAATGCCTTCCTCATGGATAATCATGTTCAGGGCTTCTCGCAAACCCAGCAAGTGATGCGTGGGGGCCGTGCCGTTAAAATACTGATAAAATCCTTCAGGGTTGGCCCGTGGAGCCCAATTCCAATAGGGGGAGATCCGCTTCAAGGTCTTTTGGCGTTCCGCAGCACGGTCATTGAAAAAAACGAGCCCAACCCCGGGCGGCACCATCAAACCCTTTTGGCTGGCAGTCACGGCAACATCAACACCCCAAGCATCCATCTCGAAGCGGTCACAACCCATAGACGCAATGCAATCACATAGTAAAAGTGCATCATGCCCGGCACGATCCATCGCCTTGCGCAGCCCGACAACATCGTTCTTATATGTGGTGGACGTATCCACATGTGCACATAGAATAGCGCGGATTTCACCCTTGGTATCAGCCTTCAACCGGGCCTCAATCTGGGCCAGATCCCAAATCGCGGTCTTGCCAAAATCCATCACCTCAACGTCAATGCCCAGTTCTGATGCATGATTGGCCCAATTCTGCCCGAACATGCCATTTACCAGCGCCAGCGCCTTGTCCCCCGGCACCATAGTATTCACGATCGACGCTTCCCAACCGCCATGACCGTTCGACACGTAGACCGCCACATGATGGCGCGTACGCGCCACGGCCTTCAGATCCGTGATCAGCCCATCCATCATCTCCAACAGAGCACCGGTGTAAATATTAGGCGCCGCTTGATGCATCGCGTTCAGCACACGGTCTGGCATCACCGAAGGTCCAGGAATCGCAAGGTAATGACGCCCTGCGGCAAGGGTTGGGGAAGGATTGCGGATCTTTGATGTGGATGAGTTCTGATCTAGCATGTGAGGTCCTGAAATCAATGATTACGCAAGAGTTACGAGGATGCTTTGCGCTCGTCAATCGTAGGATCGCAGGCAAGTTACCCCCGACCGCAAGCCCGTGTTCTTGCGCACCGTCACCAGAGAGGGTACATCTGACTCATTGCCTGAGACAGGACAGAACGTGACAGATACCTCCACACAGAATACGCCCTTAAATTCACCGCCCCTAGGAGAGGCCAGTCCCTATACGTCGCGCAGCCTGTTTGTGCGTCTATGGAAAGATTATCTACGTCACCACAAGGGCTGGCTCAGTGTCGCCGTCTTGTTGATGATGGTAGATGGGGCAACGCTGGCAGTCTTGGCGAAGATGCTTGAACCGATGTTTGACGTGGTTTTTGTCGGCGGTAACGCCGACGCAATTTGGTGGATCGGGGGCGTTATTTTCGGCCTGTTTGCTGTGCGGGGCATCACAGAACTGATCAAAAAGACCCTTCTTGTACGGATCGCGATGAAGTCCTCCACCGATATGCAGGTGGATCTGCTGCGCCATATTCTGACGCTCGACAGTCAGTTCTTTCATAAAAATCCTCCTGGCTCGCTTATGGAGCGTATTCAGGGCGATACGGTACAGGTTCAGAATGTCTGGCGCGTCCTGATCCAAGGCGTCGGACGCGATATTTTCTCGCTGTTCTGGTTATTCTTTGTGGCCATCAGCATTGATACGTCTTGGACATTGGTTGCTGTGGTTGCCGTACCACTTCTGATCCTCCCGACTATGGCACTTCAGCGCTATATTCGGCGCAAGACCGAACACTTGCGTGAAGAAGCCAGCAAGCGTTCCACCCGCTTGGATGAGGTCTTCCATGGAATCCATCCCATCAAATTGAACCAGATGGAAGATTACCAAATCTCCCGTTTTCAGGCGATTATCGACAGGATTGTACTTGCCGAAATGAAATCTGCCGCCGGACAAGCCACCATTCCGATGATGATCGATTTCGTGACCGGTGCGGGTTTTTTTGCCGTGTTGCTGGTGGGGGGACAAGATATCATTTCTGGCGAGAAATCCGTTGGCCAATTCATGAGCTTCTTCACCGCCATGTCTTTGACCTTCCAGCCGCTACGCCGCCTTGGAGCCATTGCGGGGACATGGCAGGTCGCCGCCGCCAGCCTTGAGCGTCTCTATCGGATGTTTGACACCAAACCGACAATCACATCGCCCGCACGTCCTGTGGCCCAGCCTGCCAATGCAAACACAGAAATCCGCTTTGATGATGTGAAACTATCTTACGGTGCCCTACCCGCTTTGCGCGGTTTAAGCTGTGTCGCAGAGGCTGGAAAAACCACAGCCTTTGTTGGTTCTTCCGGCGCAGGCAAAAGCACTGTTTTCAATGTGCTAACGCGCATGTCCGACCCGAGTTCCGGCATGGTCACCCTTGGAGACACTGATATCCGCAGCCTAGCGCTTGAAGATCTGCGCGCGCAATTTTCCTCAGTCGCCCAAGACGCGCTTTTGTTTGATGAAACTCTGCGAGAAAACGTCATGCCGGGGATGGATGATATTAATGACAGTCGCCTTCAAGCCGCACTTGAAGCGGCCAATGCCGCCGACTTCGTGAACAACCTCCCCAAGGGGCTCGACAGCCCGGCCGGGCCACGTGGTGCCAACCTTTCAGGTGGCCAACGCCAGCGCATAGCCATTGCCCGGGCGCTGCTGCGCGATGCACCTGTGTTATTGCTAGATGAAGCGACCTCTGCCCTTGATACAAAGTCTGAATCCATTGTGCAGGCCGCCATCGAAACCCTTTCTGCTGGGCGTACAACCCTTGTGATCGCTCACCGCCTGTCAACGATCCGAAATGCTGACAAGATTGTGGTGTTGGATCAGGGTCGCGTTGCGGAAGAAGGCACACATGACGCCCTTCTGGCCAAAGATGGGATCTATGCTGGGCTTTGGGCGTTGCAATCAAAATCGCCCGCAGGGGACGCTTAACGCCCGTGATTATAGGTCTTTGCCAAGCTCTCTGGTGATACACCCAGAAAGTAGCGCGTCAGCAAGATCAGGTTCTTAGCCCCCCGCCGGAACCAGCCTTCGCGTGAGTAACGTTCTGCCCCGGTGTGAGCGCGTGATTGCAGTAAACATACCGGTTTCAGGCGTCGCACAATTGCGACATCTTCCATCAGGGGGATATCGTCATAACCACCAACTTCCTGATAATCCGGATAGGCGACCAATAGCCCTTGGTCTCCGTAAGGCAGGCCAAACTTGCGGCTGCGAAAATTTGCCCAGCTCGCGACGATCCGTGAACGCAGCCCAGCCGGTTCAGGCTTGCTGCCCCAAAGTCCCGGCTTGCGAAATGACAGTTGAAACGCAGCTGCGCCCGTTTCTGTCGCGATATGATGCTTAACCTCCCGCGCCCAGCCCGCTTCCAACCAACTGTCCGCATGTAGGAACAACAACCATGCCCCGTTGGCTTGAGTGCCTCCAAGCTTCAACTGTCCACCTCGGCTAGGCAGACCAGTTACAACCGTTGTGCCAGCCTCTGCGGCAATATCCAAAGTTTCATCCCAAGACCCGCCGTCTGAGATAATAATCTCTCGGATCAACCTCGCATCGACACCTTCCTGAAGGGCGGCGAGACATCCCCGCAAACCCTCTTGGGCGTTCAGAGTAGGAATAATGACAGAAACAGGGGCGCGCATAGGTTTTCTTTCCGGACAGATGTCTTATATCTTGATCTCAACACGATAGGATAGCTTTATGACAAAATTCCATCTTCCCGGCAGACGTGTGATCCAAATCACGGGTTCTGAACGGATAAGCTTCCTTCAGGGCTTGGTCACCAACACAGTGCCTAAAACCGGCCTGATCTATAGCGCGCTCCTGACGCCGCAGGGCAAATTCATGGCTGACTTCTTCATCAAGGCCCTGCCTGATGCGCTGCTGCTCGATGTAGCAGAAAGCCATGCTGACATGTTGTTGCAACGGTTGGCCATGTATCGCCTGCGTGCCGATGTCACTTTTGCAGATAGCGATCTAAAGGTCATAATAGGTCATGACAGCCCCCCTGATGATGCAGACGCAGACCCACGGCATGCGGCCCTTGGCTGGCGTGCGTATGGTGACGCAGCGGGTCTGAACGACGCACCGGACAACACTGCATTGCGCATCACCCATCTCATCCCAGAAACCGGTATTGAGCTGACACCAGAGACATATATTTTAGAAGCTGGGTTTGAGCGACTGCACGGCGTGGATTTCAAGAAAGGCTGTTTCATCGGCCAAGAGATCGTCGCCCGGATGAAATACAAAACGGAACTGCGCAAGGGGCTCGCCCGTGTTTCAGTAGCCGGCGAATCCCAAAATGGAACACCCATCACCTGTGGTGGTAAAGCCGTTGGCACATTGCTTAGTCGTTTTGGAAACGATGCCATTGCCTATCTTCGATTTGATCGTGCAGATGGCGAGATGCAGGCTGGCGATGCGACAGTGACACGTTTCAAATAAAAAAGGCGCCCAACCCGGCGCCTTTTTCTCTAACACTGTGCAGCGAACTTAGGCGCGCTCAGAATATTCCATGGTTTCGGTGTTTACCACGATATCTTCATCTTGACCGACAAACGGTGGCACCATAATTTTAATACCATTATCCAAGATCGCAGGCTTAAAGCTTTTCGCCGCGGTTTGACCTTTGATCACCGGCTCCGTTTCGACCACTTTACAGGTCACCTTTTGTGGCAGGGATGCCGAAAGCGCCTCCGCTTCATAATATTCGATAACCGCAGTCATGCCGTCTTGTAGAAATGGGCGGCGATCTCCCAAGATATCAGAGGGCAGTTCAATTTGCTCATAGGTTTCTTTATCCATGAACACCAACATCCCGTCGTTCTCATACAGGAAGGTTTGGTCTTTTTGCTCAAGACGCACACGTTCAACCTTATCGGCGGACCGGAAGCGTTCATTCAGTTTGGAGCCAGTACGCAGGTTCTTCATTTCAACCTGTGCAAAAGCCCCGCCCTTGCCGGGTTTCACATGATCGACCTTCACCGCAGCCCAAAGACCATCGTTATGTTCCAGCACATTGCCGGGGCGAATTTCGTTTCCGTTAATCTTAGGCATGGGTAAATTCCTGATAAATCTTGATCGAAGCTGACTTCGACCTATATATTCAAGACCGCAAGCTGACAAGGTAGGGTTCATGAGCGTTAACACATTGTTTAGCTATGCACCCCACGCATGGCAGGTATACAAATAAGACAACACCGAATCGTTCAGAATAGTTCATATTGAACGTCACGCTTCAAAGCACAAGAGCAAAAACAAAAAAGGACGACGAGATGCGAGATTTCGTTGATGGTTCAGCATTTAACAATGAACAGGGCAACCGGGCTAAAAAGCTCTTTGCTGCTGTCGTTTTGGCTGCACTTGATGATGCCATTGCTGACGATAAGAAATACGGCAACGGCCCAGAACAAATTGCACGTTGGGCACGTTCGCGCGATGGCCGCGAAGTCTTGTCCTGCGCCGGGATCGACCCGAACGAGCGCGTCGTTGGCGGGCTTATGGACTTCGTTGGAAAAGGTGTCCGCACCTCTGTGGCCCTTTCTCGAGAAGAAAGCGAACGTCGCAACCAACAAGCCGAAGCCGCTTAAGCACCTGGTAACAGGGCTCTATAGCAATTTTATGAAACGCGCCTGATTTCAGGCGCGTTTTTTACGTTCCGCCTTTCATTCTTAAAGTTATTGTAGGTCACCAATATCACGGCGTGTATATGGCTGAATTGCCTCACTGTATTTGTTGTGGCCCTCAGGCAAAGCTAGCCAGAAGTACACATCCCCCAAAACCTCTGGCATCGAAGAAATACGGCCCAAAATAAGGCGTATCTCTTCAAACACCCAGTCACCGCAGGCCAGAACGGTGCTCGCACATCATTTCAGGGGAAGGAAAAATCATAACACAGCCGCTAAAATCCCACCCCGGCAAAAGCTTTCCTACCACGCCAGAAACAAAATCTAGAAACAGCACCCTAAAAAAGATAAACCTGCTGTCGATTTTAAACACAGGTTGTCAACTATCTGATAAATACAGCGTGATTAAAGACGACATCGGACTGGCTCTCAGTCAAGTTGCAGCCAAGCCTGTCAAAGGAAAACCCTGTGGCGGTAACCGCTTTCCTAGCCTTGCCAGATCAATGGGTCAGCTTTCGCAGTCGTCTATAGAAGCACTGCGATAGATTTCCCGGCGCACCATCTTACGCATATTACGCGTAATCCGTTCACCCAATACGCCCCGCAATTCCTGTCGCACAACGTCAGAAACAAGATCTCGCAACGCGTCTTCATTCGCAAGCAGCCCCGTAATGGCCGCAGCAACCTCAGTTGATTCTGCCGAAGGCTCTTCTTCCTCGACAGGGTATGCATCCTGCGTAAGGATAAGCGGCTCTTCGGTGATCGCCACCACTGAAGGTAAACTGATCTCTGAGGTATCAGAAACCGCTTCCTCCAAAAGATGTACATCTGCAGAAGCTTCGACTTGGGAACCAATCTCAGGCGCTTCATGTTGCATAGCAATTGAACCAGCCTCAAGTACGATGTCGCAACTTGTGTCGTCGGGCGTCTCGGGGGTGCCTATCTGATCCATGGCAGCAAGCATCACGGCGTCTGCGTCCTCTTCAGACGTGTCTGCAGTCTCACTATTTGCATCATCTGCAGCAGGGTTTTCTGCACTTTCGGGTTCATGTCCTCCAGTCGACGTAACGACATCTTCCTGTCCTAGAACATACGGGTCTAGAGCAGGTGGCAAATCTGTATCGTCAGCTTCTAGCGTCGGATTGTCATCGGAAGCCACGCGTCCAAGCAACAACGAAGCGTTCTGCGTATCCTCATCCGACCCGTCAGGTTCCCATTCGTGATCCTGCTCAGAAACGGCGGCTTCCATATGGGCTGCACGTTCTTCAAGGCGCTGGAACGAAGGTACATCCGCAGGAGTGTCCACATGTTGAAAACTGACCATCGGTTTTTCTGCAATCTTTGAGAAATCAAGAGCTTCCTCATCCTCCAGCGTTGAAACGTCCGAAGGCTCTGACTCTAGAGGGGAATTTTCGACTATATCATTCAAATTTGTCGCGTCAGGCACAATCGAGAGAATCGCATTGGGCGTGCGTGCTGCTTCTACATCAAGCGATTCCGCCTGTTGGCCCTCGGTTTCGATGGCATCTTCGCCAGTTTCGAATGCCTCTTGGATGCGCAGCTCCGGTGACAAAACAAAACGGCTATTCCAAGTGATTTCGGGCGTCACATCCGCTGGTGCCTCGTCGGCCTCAACTGAAGCCTCAGCCTGAATTTCGTCAGTCTTTTCAGGGAGAAACGTAGCAACCTGAATTTTTGGGGCGGGCGTAATTGCCGTGGCGGGAGTTGCAAAACTCTCGTCAGACACGAGTCTGCGAATTGAGGAAAGAACATCCTCTACTTCGGCTTTGGAGACGGGTTCTGACATGGTCTATCCTGTTGCTACTTCAAACATTAAACACACATTGTAATAAGCACCAATATAGCCGCCGACTTCGCTTCACACAACAGACAGGTAAAATTCTAAACGTAGATCGGGGCCTACCCGCCACACACGTACCAGCCCAGCGAAAATGCTTAATTTCCGCCGCCCGCCAAAGAGCGCAAGAGCGCATCAAGGCGTTCACCTTGCTCACTTGTCGGCCGATTTGGGGCGTTTGAAACGGCATTGTAATAATCAGCCGGGTCATAGGTCTGCACACCAAGGTTCAAATGCTTAACCGTCAGAAGCCCCATCGCGGACAGCAACGCATAGGCTGCAACTTGGGAATCGCTCTGAGCTGCGACTAGGTTTGAACGTGCATCCAACAGATCCTGTTCGGCATTGAGCACATCAAGCGTTGTACGCGCACCAAGGCGTGCTTCTTCACGCACCCCTTCCCAAGCAGCACGAGAAGCACGAATTTCCCGGTCAGAGGCTTGAATTTGTGCATGAGACACAGCCCGGTTCGCCCAAGCGTTGCCAACATTTTGCTGCACGGACTGCCCGGTCAGCAAAATTGCGGCACGGGCAGAATCCCGCTGCGCCATCGCCTGACGTTGCAATGATTTCAACTGGCCGCCCTGATAAATTGGTCCGGCGATCCGAAGGGCAATTGACCCATTCTCGGGTGAATCTTCAATCAACGTAGCATCAGCAGAGAGATCAACGCTGGGCAACATACGTCTTTCGGTAGCGGCTAAATTCAATTCCGTAACCGTAACATCTCGTTGCGCGCGCTTCAAATCCGGGTGGTTGCCACGTGCAACAGCCTGCGCAGCCTCAAGGGTGGCGGCTGTAGATGGCGCAGCCGGAGGTACGGACAGGTTAACTGGGTAATGCCCTACCGCGGCACGATATTCCTCTCGTGACACCTGAAATCCACCCTCACGAGCAGCAAGGTTCGCGCGGGCAGATGCCAAACGGGCCTCGGCAAGAGAGACATCAGTACGGGTAATTTCACCGACCTCAAAACGGTCACGCGCTGCGCGCAGCTCCTCAGTGATCAAGCGCACGTTGTTATGGCTAAGGTTCACGAAATCAGCGTCACGGCGCACATTCATATAGGCTTGAACTGCGCGTAGCAATACCTGCTGCTCGACCCCAACCAATGCTTCGCGGGTGGCCAGAACGGTCTCTTTCTGCGCCTCAATAGCAAGGCGGCCACGACCAAACTGATAAATCGGCAACGAAAGGCTAAGTGTCGCGGACTCGATGAATTCGGCCCCGGAAATGCCTTCGAATTGCTGACGGCGGCTTTGCAAAGCATAAGAAAGCGCGGGGCGTAATGCTGCAACCGCCTGTGCCACACCTTCATCAGCAGCGCGCAGAACAGCACGGTTCTGTTGCAGCAGACCAGAGGTGTCATAGGCAGACACCAAAGCATCTGAGAGAGTTTCAGCCTGCGTAGATGTCGTTGATGCAAAAAGAGAAAATGCCGTGAATGCTGTAATAGTCAGCCTGCGTAGCGGAAAGGTCAAATGCTATCTCCTATATCACTAAAGTGTTCTACATCGCTGTGAAACGCAGAAGCTGTCAGTTTCCGTCGCGGAGGTAAATGCGCAGTTCTGCACATCTCCAAGTGCGCATTTAAAGAGAGAACACAGCCTCAGCTTCAAAGCCCGGCAAAACCGGCGCAGTTGCGTTAAAAGAATCACGCCACGTGATTTTTCCATCCGCTTTCTGACCAACCCGCATCACACCCAGCGCACCTTGCATAAATATCGCACCAATCCGGCCACCTTCGGCTAGTTGGTGCGAAATCGCGGCCGGTAATTGCGCAACGCCGCCTTCAATCAAGATTACATCATATGGCCCATGTTTCGCAGCGCCCTCAACCAAGGATCCCGCATCAACCGCAGCATTATCTACGCCAGCGGCACTGAGCATCGCTTGGGCCTCATCGGCCATACCATCTAGTTCTTCCACAGCAACGACCGCATCACACAGGCGGGCCAGAACAGCGGCAGAATAGCCTAAACCACAGCCTAGGTTCAGAACCAATTCAGTCGGCTGAATATTCAGCGCATCCAACATTTTTGCAAATGTCCGGGGTTCAGTCACGACACGACCTGGTGCCAATATGACTTCGCGATCAGCATAGGCTGCATCACGTTGGGCTTCAGGAACGTAATTTTCACGCTCCACCTTCAGCATCGCATCGATGATCGGGAATTTGGTGACATCGGATGGGCGCACCTGCGTATCGACCATCATTGTGCGGCGGGTAGAAAAATCTGACACAACTAAACTCATTCGTTTGGTTTCGTTCCCATTCTCATGCCACAGATGAGACGCAGGAGCAATACATCGATCCCACAACACAGCATTTCATGCAATCATCGCTTAGCTTGCCGTATTTTCACCCAGTATTTGCCTGCGGATCCAACTGGCACAGATTGGACCTCTTGCATCTCCCCTTTCAAAAGGGTGATATTCTTGAAAACATTCACTCACGGGCCATCTGTAAATTCATGTTCTTCGTACTTCTGCGTTTACTGCTAAACAAGTGGGTCGTCCTGATCTTGTTGGGCACAAGTTTTTACCACTACCCTTCAGAAACAAGCGCGGCTTTTGGATACCTTCTGAACTGGGCAGCATCCCTTATGCCCTCTGGCTAACGCCGTATTTTCCAAGCCATAATACTAGCATATACCGACAGAATACGATGTCCACCACACGACCTCCGATCACCTAGGCAACTCGAATTAGCCCTCACTGCGCGACTTAAAAAGTTCAGCTAAACGAGCATAAATTAAAAGCAGCATTATGAAAATAATCGGCATCGCCCGCAGTGAGTGGCCTTCCTTGATCCGGCTGCGGACCCCGCAGTCAGTCAGACCAGCGCCCAGAATTAGCGATTTTGATATTCCTGTGCTATATTTGCGCGGCCAAGGCTGATCGGTTTTGGCTATTTTTTTAATGATAGGTGAGGGACTACAATGTTTGCACGTGTTACCCAATATAAGATGAAGCCTGGTTCAAAGGACGCCACAACGGCGATTATGAACTCGCTGAAAAGCCAGATCATGGAAATGACCGGCATGCATAATTTCATTAATGTCGCGAATGAGGATGGCAGCGGCTATGTCATCGCAGTGGTCGAGAGTGAGGCAACTTCAAATGTCAACGCCCCTAAAGTGGCGGAACTATGGGGTGCATTTGCCGACCATATGGAGGCCCCGCCCAAGGCTGTCGGCTATGACGTCGTTGCGAATTGGAGCAACTGAACCCTAGCTATAGCCCACTACGGCGAGCTTCGTGATACAAGAAACGCAGTGTTATGTCGGGGACACCTTGTCTGCAATAGGTGTTCCTTGATTGCGAGTTGCACAGAGCAAGGATTTTACAGGGAACGATGCCCGTCGATCTTAAGACCGCTCTGAACGTCTAAAATAGGCTCAACGCCGTCTCCCTCAGCCCTAGGCATGGATGACGGCAAAACCCCAAAGCAGCCATGGTACCGTCCCCAAATATTGGGAAACTCATTTCATGAATTGAAACATTGAGCCAGCAGGCAATGTGAGCTTTCGATACACGTAAGCGAATGACAAGAATTTCTTATTCCCGCCCCCTTCTCGCTCAACTGCATTTTTGCGATCAGTTGCAGTCTCTCACTCCCAAATGAAGGCCGGTAATACCTAATCAAAAGTAAGCCCTGCCTAACGCCAGCGCTTATGGGTCCAATAGGATAATTTGGTAAGAATGCATTTGGTGTTATCCTTTCTCTTTGATCTGAATGGCTTTGTCATCGGAGATGAAACCATCATCGCGTTGAGTGGCCACATATCAGAAAGCTCCGCGATCCGACACAACGGTACCGCCCGAAAAAATCGCATACACAAACGCCGCAAGATAAACGGAAATAATTCCGTGAGAACAGAGAAAATCCAAAACAAGAATGTCGAGAAACAACCCTTGCACATCTTTGCACTACGTCCTAGAAGCGCAACACCACAAGGCGGTAAGGCGAGTTGGCGGAGTGGTTACGCAGCGGATTGCAAATCCGTGTACACGAGTTCGATTCTCGTACTCGCCTCCAGGTGCCATTTGCACCATATCCCGTTGCTTTCCATACAGTTAATGATGATAGTGGACACTAATGTGGACATTAAATCGGGCATTAGAATTTGGATTACCCAGCGAGTACTTTGATTCAGGCTAAAGGCAAATGGTATGTTTCCGTCACAGTACCAAAAGAAATGGAACATCTGTTTAAGCAAAAGCAAAAGAGGCTCAGCACCGGAACCTCTGACTTAGCGTTTGCACGGAAAAAGCAGCATGACCTTGCCGCTAAGGTTTATTTGCAGTTTGATCGAGAATTAGCCCAACAAAATGCGCGCGCCACCTCTGCGAAATTGTGGGCTGAACGTGAGGAGATGGAGCATGTCTATGACTTAATGCAGCAACTTATCGACCTCACATTAAAAACGATTAGCAACGACGCGGAAAAACAAATTGTCCCTATAGATATTCGCCGCGACATGCGCTTCGAAACACCTTGGCGCGCCCAAATTCTACACATGATTGACTTTACATCTAAAGAGCTTGTTCTGGGAGAAGATACGCTCTTTGCCCACTCACCAGAAGATCGAGAGCAACATCTCCACACGGCCAAAAACTACCTACGTTCTGACATCCAAGAACTCGTTGCGCAATTCCGCCCTTCTGAATTTGACGAACCTGAAATTGAGACTTCTCCTCAAGAGCAAGGAAAACCCATTGAAGCCCTCCTTGGTGACTACTTGAATAATAGCAAGTGGTTGAAAAAGAAGATTAAGTCAAAGAATGCCGCTAATCGCCAAATCAGGCAGTTTATAGAAAAAATTGGTAACCTTGGTGTTAAAGAAATCAAAAAATCACACGCATATGATTTTGCGCGCGCACTTGATGAACTGGAACTATCGAATAGCACAATCAAAAGTTCGACAAGTGCCGTATCTGCAATGCTTACATGGTGTGAGCAAAACGCCTTCATTGAAGTCAACCCATTCGTGAACTTGCACCTCTCCGACTACGGTTCCAAAACAAAAAAATACCTTCCATTCACATCAGAGGAACTACACTGCCTATTCTCTCTCCCTTTGCCTCCACAAGAGCGTTTTCTTCTCTCGATCCTTATTGCCACTGGGATGAGATTGGATGAGGCGGCATTGCTTACTTGGGAACAAGTCAAACTCAAGGATGGCATTCGGTACTTTGACCTTGTTGGTGCCCTTGTTAAAAATGAAGGTTCGGAACGGGAAGTTGCTTTACCTGATTGCCTTAAACTTGGCGAACAAGGGACAGGCCGTATATTTGATTATACACTGGACACAGATGGTAAAGCATCCCACCGGGCGTCAAAAATCTTGAGCCCCTGGATAAAGAAAGCAACCAATAATCCAAGGAAAGTGACGCACTCCCTCCGAGGCACCTTAAAAGATTTTCTCAGAGACGCAAACGTACCAAAAGAAACACACGACTTCATCACAGGGCATGTAGGGAATGATGTTGCCAGTAAATATGGTTCTGGCCCTTCACTAAAAACAAAATACATAGCGGTGAATTCAGTGAAACACCCTTGGTTTGAGCATCGCAGATAGCCAACATTTTTATCGCTATCCGGCTCGGGTTCTGTCAGTTATCAGGCTCTGTCAAGGGTTACGCAAACGTGAGTACGGCAAGTCAGAACGCCATTTTGAGGTAAATTTCAGAAACGGCGATACACCAACCGTCCCTCCAGGCTACTGTAAGTCAACGTTGTTCGATCTGAAAAAGGAATAGAGTGTATAGCCCCCGCCCTGCGTCCGAAGATGAAGCCACCACCCGCTCCAACGCCCTGTTTTTACTTGACAATACTCCATTTCTGTGGTAGCTTTACACATCGATAAGAATGTGGCGATTCTTATCTGATCTGTCCCTGTATTTCAAAGGGCCAGTCATCAAATATCATAAATAGAACTAATATAGTCGGTGGGCTTTAGAACGCGTTCTTGTGTTAAGGCGTAATCTATCCACTTGCATCTCTGCACTATCCCCAGGTTTTTCCAGTTTGAGAAAAGCCAATGGAACAGTGTGTTTAATAATTACAAGAAAAGGATGACATAACAAATTGATATTAAATAATAATTACCAAAAAGGAAATTTTGAAAAGATCATTGCATACGACTTACTGTCACAATCAATCAGTCACATGGACAACAAGGATAATCTTGATGAAAGATCGTTCTTTATGACCATAAAATTGAGGCACAAGTCTGACATAGACAAAGTTCTAAAACCTATATTTATCAAAATTAACAATGTCTTATATAGTAAAACAATAGGTTCTGGCTCACAAAAATCATCAATGATCATTTGTGGTGATGTAGAAGGATCAAGACTACATATTCCGGAATTCAAAAGACCAATTTATCCGCATCTTCATGCACTATTGATTTTGTCACATGAGGACCATCTGGTTTGGAAGGATAAAAAAGAGGTTTTGATTGCACTTTTGAATATTGAAATTTCTAGTCTATTAGAGGTGAAGTCATTTGATCAGAACCCCGTCTGGATCAAACCATTTGATATCAACAAAGGGTCAATTATCGATACAGTTGCGTACATTGGAAAAGCATTTTTTCAGGCTCAAAAAAGCAGTTTGGAATTCGGTGCATCTAGGGTCTTCCCATTTGAAATTGAATGCACAAAGAGACCTGACACTCCTTGGATCGGTGAAAAAGACAAGTGCTATTCACAATTGATCTATGATCCACGCCAGTTTTTCAGTGACGCCCATCAGATCAGATTATCAGAAGCACATTTGGCAGTGATAGACCAAGGCAAAAACCTTACAGGAACAGAACTCGAAAAGCATATTCAAAGGTTTGTTCGAACTGTAGAGACAGGGGGATTCATGCTATGATGAAGTATATCCCAAGGCCAATCATCTATATTTTTCACTGTGTATTGTACTTTTGTTGGGTAGTATTTTTTGCTCCCATTTACTGTACATTGTACGGCCTCCCTTACAGTTACGAGCCAATTTTCATGCGGAAAAAGGAGAAGAAATGAACAGATTTAAGAAATTCGAACTTCAAAAGTACAACGAAAAACGCGTTGGGTTAACGGTTTCTGAAATCGAACAACTGGACATAAGTGAAAAGAAAGAACGGGAGTTTTTGGCATTAGTTCGCGAAATCCACCTAAGCTTGTTCCCTGAAGAGTATACATTTACGTTGGACAGTCACGCAGATGCCCGTGATCGTAGGTTGGGTATCAATCCAATGCACGAGGATTACACAAAGCGTGTGCAAAAACGTCGTACTGATCTGGGCATTAATCCGTTGGATGCAAACGGAATGCCACCCATATCGAATGACAGTTGGAAGTATGCCCGTGAGAGGGCTTTGGAGGCAGGTTAGAGGCGTTGACGCTATATTTGAGTGTTGGGCGGCCATGACTGGTTTACGCGCACTCTGCGCCCTTCCTTGTACGGGTAGGAATACCTTGTCACAGTGATCTGGAAGACTTAGCCTCGGCAATAGACCCAGTTTATTAAGGGAATATTGGTTAAGGGAGGGGCATACGTGAAATTGAAGAAACGGTTGTCTGACACACAAGACAGGCTCGCAAATTTTATTGTTACAGTTCCGAGCGCGGTCGTGACGCAGGCCCTTGCTGCGGCTGGGGCGGATAGTTTGATAATTGATATTGAGCATGGCGCTGTGGATTACGGCAGTGCACATTCCATGATTGCTGCAACACACGGGTTTGAATGTGCACCGTTGGTGCGAATTGCAGAAAATACAGATGCGCAGGTCAAGCGCGCTTTAGATTTGGGTGCGGAGGGCATAGTCTTTCCTCTGATTGAAACCGCCGAACAGGCTGCGTGGGCAGTCAGTTCCCTGCGATATCCACCCAATGGACACCGCACGTTTGGACCATTTATTGCCCATTCGCACGAAGGCGTTCCGCTTTTAGATTATGCTGATCATGTAGATGATACGCTGACTTGTTGTTTGTTGGTGGAAACCGTAACTGGCGTTGAGAATATCCAAGAGATTTGCGCTGTGCCAGGTATTGATATCATCGTTCCGGCTGCTTTCGACTTGAGTACCTCGCTTGGGATTCCGGGGCAATTTGAAGCGCCGGAGTTTCTTGAGGCGTTGGCGACTATTGAAGCCGCAGCGCAGGCACGGGAAATTCCAATGGGTGGGAATGCGTTTTCGCAAGAACAAGCGGATGCGTTGTTTGAACGAGGGTATCGTTTGTTGGGCGGATTTGACGTTCTAATGTTAAAAGCAGGAGTGGCGAACATAAGGAGTTGGTGTGAATAAGACGCGAACGTCAATTTGGTGGGCAGTCCATCTTAAATATACTGCGAATGGCTAGGATAACGAGCCACACCTCAGCAACTAAAACAGGCATGAGAGTATTCGTTTGCACCCCGTGCTGCGGCAAGCACATTTTAGTAGTATGGGCGGTTACAGGACATTTGCTGCGTTCTGCACGAAGGTCCACTATGCGCAGATAGTGTATTTTGCAAAGTCGAACGAACGGCCCAAAGCGGCCGTTCGTTTGCCTAGCGGCGCTGCATTGCAGCGATGCCGGTTGATAAAATCAAATAGATGTTTGCGTTTCACTTCAATTAAATTAAGCCCGATTGAGATGGCCTCATTTGAGCGCACCACTGGTTCCAGCTATCTTTATCTAGTTCTGATTTGTGAGTTATAGAACAGAAGTGAGCTTGGGTGTCCGACCTTTTAATGTTCCGTCAAGAACACGGTCTACAATTCGGTCACCGTATGTTTCGTATATCAGGCCAAGGTGTTCCGGCCTCCAGTCATCCATAGTCCACAGTTTTCCGGTGTTAGCTTGGCTTAGCCCCCTTGGAAGCACACTTTTATCAAGTGCGTTCTTGAGCAAACCACTTATTTCGTCGGCATAAGCTTTTACCGTACGTGCGCAGAGATCATGCAGGCCGTCGCCCTTAACAAGCCGCGCAGCTGTCTGATGAATAACAGCGCCCCCGTCCAAATGGTCTGTTGTTTCGTGTAGTGTCATACCTGTAAATTGCGGTTCAAGCATGTAGCTCGGCCAGAAATGGGTAATGACACCCCGATATTGTGGAGAAAGCCCCCCATGAGTGTTCCAAAACACTGAGCCAACTGATTCTCGCATTTCAGCTGATAGCTTGTGACAACCATAGGAAATCACAACACGGGGTGATCTGCTCCTAATAAACTCGATTACGGCACTCGAATTCAATTGGCTCCGCTCCACTAAATACGGGTTTAGCCTTTCAACGTCTGAATCGCCAAAAAAACGCTGTTCGGCCTCCTCCCGACGCTCAAAGTGCAGATTATATAGTTCGGTTAGTCTAGCATTGAGATCGTTCGGTGCTTTCGGAACGAAGGATTCACGGGTCTCTCGAACCCAACCAGACAAAAGACCTGCGTTCTTTAAGCAAGACACTAAGTATGTGTGACGCGGGTGATCGCCAGTAATCGCTACAATGCTCATTATTTATTTTCCTCGGTCATCCGTTCCATCATAGATTCCTTTTCCAAATGTCGAACGATTGGAACAAGTTCCAAAACAGATCGGTCAATATGTTCTGCAATTTCGAGTAATGTGCGCTCACCATCCGCTAGGGATAGGACACACAAAAGATTATCTAACGCCCTGCGCCCGTCTTTTGCAATGTCTGTTGAGAACTGGTTTGTCATTGGGCCATTTATTGATGGATATAGATTCCTTCGGCCAAGTTGCGGTTCGCCAAAGGGTTGTTTGTTGCGAAATCGCACACTGCAGCATTCCATGGCTTGCAAAGTCGCGGCAATTAAGGATGCCGACCTTTCCACCGCTTCGATAGTCATGAACTGAAGATCGTCTAAGCTGGTGTGATAGGCGGCATAGTCACCGTAAATAGTCCTAGCAGCTTGTGCCATTGGCAAATTGAAGCCGGGTGAACAAAACTGCCTTTCGTCGGATCCACCAGTTGGGGTAAAGTCACGAACTGCAAAATCATCCGATTGAAAATCTGCTAGATGGCGTGCTAGTGTATCAATCGGCGACGGTTCTCCAATCCAGTCCCGGCGCGACATTTTGAACGAAAGGCGTTTACCCGGGCCACCCAAACACGTCAAGACAAGACCGGAAAAGAGCTTGGGACTTAGCTCCTCACCATTTTTTGCCAAATACGTAATTGAACCTATTGTTTCTGGTATCAGCAAGAAACGATAAGTAAATCGCCGTTTTTTGATCTTTTCTAGTTCGTGATAGACGCGAAGTAGGCCGAGGGGGCCGGACAGTTCGTTGTTAGCCATGCTTGGGTGGCAAAGGTAGGAAGTTACCAAGACCACTTCTTCTGATTCGCCCTGAAGTTCGGCCCAAGCATAGTTTAATTCTCCGGGGTACTTTTTTGTGTTAATTTCGACTTTATACTTTCCTGGCTGAAGGGTATCTCGCTTCTCCTTTGACAGACAAAAACCCCATCTAGGGACATAATAACTTGTAACGTAGGGGATAGCATTAGGGAGTTCGTCGACCGAATAAAGGTGTCCTTGTAATTCGTCTAACTCCATTTCGCCTGTGAAAGGTTCAGAAAAGTTCAAAACATGTAAATTGCTGTGTGATGTATCGACAACCACTTCTCCATCGGGGCCAATTAGTCGCGCAGATATTAGCTCCCATTCTTCAGGAACAGTCCAATCCAAAACTTTACTCCCACTAGGAACGGCCTCAATATGTAAAGGCATATGCTCGGCAAGTATTTCCAAGCTTTCCCTAATGCCAGGACCAGTAATACTCCGGCAGATTGGATATAATTGATTGAAGATACTACCCAAATCAATGTCTTTTTCGAGCGTCATATTGATATTCATGGTGCGTATTCCATACAGCTAAGAAAGGTGTAAAAACTAAGGGCACTTACTACATCGAGCTTGGATTGGCAATTTCATCTGAAAGATGTTGTGGCGTGCAGGTCACGAACACAGCGAATGATTGGTTTCCGACCCTTGGTGGTTTGTCCGCACATGCAGCGAACGTCCGCTTCCCGCCAGAGGTGTCGATGAGGCATGCCTGCTTTGGGCTGGAAGCGGAACTTAAATGCGAAGGGCACCAATGTCGGATATGGGCTGTGAGTGATGTTTCTGCATTCACACCCATAGGAAATGTCGAATGCAGTTCCGTGAATCTTATCTGTCCGATTTGATTATACCCACACAGTACTGCATGTTTCATCCAAAAAGCGTCCGATTAGACTCATCGAATCACTTATCGGACGCTATACTATTGTAGGACAGTCAAACAGGACACAAGGAGTTTGTTTATGGGGGAAATGATCGGATACGCACGGGTATCAAGCCAAGGCCAGAATATCCAATCACAGGTCGATGCTTTAACACGTGCAGGTGTTCATCCAGACCATCTGTACAAAGAAAAGGTATCAGGGACTTCACGCAATGGTCGTGCAGAATTGGAAATGCTTCTTCATCGGGGAATTCGAAAAGGCGATAAATTGGTTATCACACGCCTTGATCGGTTAGCGAGATCGCTGCGAGACCTTCAAAACTTGGCTCATGAATTGAAAGAGCGTGAAGTAGACTTGGTTGTGTTAGAGCAATCTATCGACACGGGCACATCGGAAGGCCGCCTGTTTTTTAATATGTTGGGTGCAATCGGAGAGTTTGAAACCGAATTGCGTAAAGCGCGGCAGCGCGATGGCATCGATGCTGCCCTTGCAAAAGGACCTGACAGTCCATTCAAAGGAAGGCCCGCGTCTATTAATGGTAAGCGTATCACGGAACTGCGCACCCAAGGAAGAACACCTACTGCAATTGCCAAGGAACTAAATATCGCGCGCTCTTCAGTGTACCGTTACTTAGATGGCATAAAAACCACCTTGGACAATGAATGCTGATTTTTTCAATCTAAGCAGATAAACACTTCGTACGACTACCAACAATCAATTGCGTCGGGCTTAAAAGCGTCATGAAAATAATTCCTAACGCACTGAAAATTCACTTGCATTCCTTCAAAATCACACTACCTTAAGTAAAGGTACGCATCATTCCTGCGGTTGTCGATATTACGTCTGTACTGGCAAACAAAATGTGCAACTGCAAATATGCAGAACCAAGTATTGGTGACTTTTTCCATTTCAATTTGCCGCATGCAGACTGCGACTAATAGAAGTGAAATCATGTCTATATCTTATTTACCCTTCGAAAAACTGCACTATGCGGAAATCACTGGTCTTGACCCAGAGAGCCTAAAAGCGTCCGCTAAATTTGCATGTAATGAAGCGCGCGATGTCGAGAAAATCAAACACAGTACCGCTTTAAACCATATTGCTAAGTCCCTTGGAATAAAGGGAGGCTGGGCAAGATATACAAGAGAGTATAGCGATGCAATCATGCCATTCATGCAGAAAAATGGCCTACTAAAAAGGCAGGATATCCTAAACAATGCTTGGAATGACCATTTTTGCCACTTTTACCCAGAACAGATATCCGGGCGGCTTTTTGATTCCGGGCGGCCACTCCCCGACAAAATGTTCATTGGAGATGGCCTCAACTATTGGGACCTATTGGACCTAGCCAAAGCACATCCTAATATGTCGGTTGGATCAAGATTACGCGACCAACCTGTTAAAATTCATAAAAACTATCCACCTGCAACTTATAACATCAGTATGAATGGCGGTGAATGCGGGCTCCATGATGCTTATGATCATGCGAACTTTTTAGGTGATCAATACTGTGAGCCAAACACAGAGCCTTCGTTAGCTCGCTTGTACAGGCTTACTGACGAAGATCGAGCACGTTTGGATCAAGCAGGTGAAATCCTGTCAATCTTGGTACGACTAACGACATCAGGTTGGGCAGAAGTCATCCCCTATAATCACAATCTGATATTTTTGCGGCTTGAAGATGGGCGCTATGATTTCTTTTACAGAAATATGCGCAGCGAGAAGTTTAAGAGAAATCCATTTCTGCCTTACCTTCGGGACAAGGATATTAGCAAAAACAGCCGAAGCGACGACTTTTCGGTTTGGTCCTATTTTCAATATAAAGGGTGGCGGGAGCAAGATGAACATCTTGCCAATGAACTGTGCTTAGGCACTGCCACTAAGCCTACAACTCATAGAGATGCAGCGGGTGATCAGTTTTTAAAAAAATATTTGAGCCAGAAGGGACGTTACAAACCCGAAATCCATTCGGCGTCGTCGAGGGAAAACTATCATTATAGTAAAACTGACAAGGGCGCTCTGTGTTTCTCCGATCTAATTACTGTGGGCCAGTTCAAGTGGTTTCTTGAAAAAAACAGTGACTATGGCCGACACAGAAAGGGATTGAAGGATGTCGAAGAATTTGCGGATTCAGAATATGGACACAGTGGTCTACCAGCGGCCGTTACATGGTATGATGCCTTGGCATATGCCTCTTGGCGTAGAAAAGAAGAAAAACTGCCATTAAAGCTGCTTGATTTAGATCAATACCTAACGCTGGCCGATGGAATGGCGAGCCTTGCAGTTGGAGAAGATGAATCGCAAACAGCTCAAGCACATCAGGAGCATGGCGGCACTTACTATGACGCTTATGATAAAGCTTATAAGCTCAGAACCGGAAAACGTCCGGATTATACGCCTCAAGAGGACTTCAAGAAGTGGACGCTTGGCTACAATAGTAAACCATTGTTACGGGAAAATTCGAATTGTGGGTTAAATGTGGTCCGATGTCCTCTATTTAGCGAATGGCTCGCGCCTATTGGCCAAGCGATCAATGCTTGGGGGTTTTCTCCGCCAAATGATATCATGTTCGCCGACCGCTATTTTGACAACCCAACCTGCGGTGAATTTGCGCCAAACAGCAATGGTAAATATAAGGGAATGAAGATCGGTTTTCGCTTGTGTTACCTCGTAGCTGAGCATGGGGAGAGAGCATGATGTGCACTTCCATGAAAACCCAGGAACTCGTTCTCAATTGGCATATCACCGAAGCATGCAACTATGGGTGCAAATATTGTTATTCAGCTTGGAAAAGAGAAGGAAACCGTCGGGACGTTATTCATAATCAGATTGCGTCCGAAGCTCTGATTGCAGAACTGTATGCGTTTTTTCGACCAGGGAATACTGAGAACCCCTTTTATAACCAGATGCAATGGAAAACTGTTCGCCTGAATTTTGCGGGCGGAGAGCCACTGCTTTACGATACAAAAATTCCGGAATTGGTTGAATACGCTAGAGGTACTGGCTTTGAAGTATCTCTGATCACCAATGCGAGCCGCTTGTCATCAGAGTTAATTTCAACGCTGGCACCGCAGTTAAGCTGGATGGGGTTGAGTATTGATTCAATAAACCCGGATACGAACCGTGCCATTGGGCGGGTGGACCGCCGTGGTATGCTACTGGATTTCGAACACTTGGCCAAAGACATTGCAGTAGCGCGCAAAGCCAATCCGAGTTTAAGGCTGAAAATCAACACGGTAGTGAATGAACGCAATTGGACAGAAAATTTCACAGCTTTGGTTTCCCAATTTGCACCAGAAAAGTGGAAGGTATTACGGATGCTGCCCGTGGTGAACCGAAACCTTGCCATAACCGACCTACAGTTTGATGCATTTGTTACGCGCCACGAGGAATTCAAAAACATCGCCTGTGTCGAAGATAATAACGACATGCTGGAATCGTATATTATGATTGATCCCCAAGGGAGGTTTTACCAAAACAGCCCGCAAACCATTAGCACTGGCTATCAATACAGTAAGCCGATTGTCGAGATCGGCGCGGGACCTGCTTTTTCTGAAATGACCTTTGATGCTGGTCGCTATGCGGCTCGTTATGATGAGGTGGCATCATGAGAAAGTATTGCAAATGCAGCAAAATCGACCGCCATGTGCGTGACCTTGTTCGCAAGGGATGGACGTATTGGCATGGATCAAAACATGGCCGCCTTAGACATCCAAGCGGGCGACCAACCGTTACTGTTCCATGCACTCCGAGTGACGAGAAAAGGGGTGCACACAATTTTATGCGTGATGTAAAAAGGGCAACGACAGTGAGTTACAATATGTGACTTTTCAATCATCGAGAGGGCTTCTTAGATACAGGTATTGTTGCTTAACAGTACAGCCTGTACTTCCTTAACAGGAAGCCATTGAGCTATCGGTTCCTTACTGGGCATCTTCTGATCCAGGTAAGAACCTGATTAAGGTTAAAAAGGTCTGGAGCTATGCTTCGGGTCTTTTTGTTAATTAGGGCACATGCATTAGCCTTCTAAGCATCGGCCATACAACGACACTATATGTGACACTATTTAAAGTGAAGCAATTTTGAAAATATGTTTATTTTCAATGAGTTGGATATTAGTAGAGCAATCTCGTACTCGCCTCCATTTGTTTTCAATCACTTAGGTAATATGCACGCGCCCAGTCGGTGACGCGTCTAAGCAATCGTCTAAACATTCTGTTTTTGTTCTGTTCTCTATTGGCGAATTGAAACGCACAAAAAAGCCCGCAATTGTCTGACGTCAGCGCTTATGGGTCCAAATAGCCGTATTTGATAAGAGAGTGTTCTTGGCTCATCGTAACCACTGAGGAGTGGGACATGAGACAGATAACTGGAACACGC
>MAAC01012093.1_pt1 | contig 49659 bp, 42 predicted proteins | sample 1115981 | NCBI WGS metagenome assembly MAAC01 (sample SAMN04961126, study PRJNA320927) | seawater metagenome | isolation source: sample BD02T64 sea water enriched with oil for 64 days | place: USA:Gulf of Mexico | collected 2013-07-27 | reverse complement strand
ATGATGGCATAGCCATCAACCCCTTTGATAACACCTTCAAAGAGTCCAAGCAGAGGCAATATAAGCCAAAATTAGCTTATCAAGAATTTAAACATTCAATATTATACAAAATCGGCTCCACTACGCGGAGCCCTGAAACAATACGAATACATTTAAAATAACCGAATAACATCTGTTTGTAAGTTTTCACACAGCCTGCGCACTTTGACGACTACCAGGGAAACAATAACGAAATGATTCGACAAGCATTAAAAAAGAGCAGTTAACTAGCCGCTATTCTTATTTTACCATTATTTAATTATAAAATCTGTTACTGAATAAACACCGTTATCTACTTGGAATACAAAGCCTTTTTGCGGTGAATCATCGAACAATTGCGTATATGCAGCTAATCCAGTGTAAGTACTGTCAAAAATACCACAGGAACTTACTTCTAAAACTAATTTATAAACATTTACTGAGCTATCGGGCACTGTAACATTGCCGCTATATTGACATCCATCAGTATCCGAACCAGATAAAATGCCATCTACATCAATAGCTATTGATGTTTCAGCATCTATGGTGGAATAGTTACCTTTGACTGTGTCGAGGCTTGCACCATCATTTGATTGGTCTGATATTCCAAAACTAAACGAACCAATTACATTGCCACCAACAGTTGTTGAGCCACTTATTGAGGTTGAAGAATACGAGCCTTCAATAGTACCTGATGCAATGAGTAAACCATCGTAATCATATCCCAGTATTGAACCTGTAAACTTATCACCGTTAAGTGTAAGCATTACTTTATCTTGCTCTCCATCATCAACAATAAATCGTCCTTCGCCATCTGGAGCAACAAGCCCTAAAACTTGGTAAGTTATGCCATCAGAAACAACTTCCCCTTCCCAAAGTCCTATTGGCATAACTTCTGTCGAGGTTGAAGGTGTTTCTGATATAGAAGGTGTGCTGGCTGATTCTGAACCACTTCCACCGCAGGCTGTTAATGTTGAAGCGAGAATTGCGATTGCTATTTTATTCATTAATTAGATACTCCATATCTAGTTTGAGATTTGATCCTTATGTGTAAGGCAATTTAATAGTAACACCCAACTCTAAATTTGTTGATTTTAATCATAAGATATTGACAATAGTACTTCTCAAATATTCTAATAATGATGCAGCCTTAATTTGGACGTTCATATCAGTAAGCACAAAGATGTCGATAAAAAAGAGTATTACAGAAACCAAAAAAGCACTCGGTTTTAACCCAGTGCTTTATTTTGCTTGCCTTATCAGTGTAATTTCAACTATTTAGTTAAGATATTAATTACCAATAATACGTGTTTTTGCATTAGCTGCCATATAAGCAAATACTGCGTATGTTGCTACATTTTGACGTAAGTTTGCAGGGTCAATTTTATCAAGCGTATCATCAGCAGTGTGATGATAATCAAAATAATCTGTTCCGTCTTGCTCTAAACCAAAGGCTGGAATTTTAAAGGGACGAAATGGGATTAAATCAGGTCCGCCACGTGCAGCATTTTTACCTATGTACTCTACGTTTAACGATTTCATCATGCTAGCAATGTCTCTAACAACAGGAAGTGAATTTGCATTAACATTCGATTCAAAAGCCCATATTCTGCCTGCGCCAAAATCAGACTCAGCTGCAGCAACAATATTATTTAAGCTTTTTTTATTCGCTTTTACATAAGCTTTAGCGCCCCATAAACCAAACTCTTCTGCTGCAAATAATACAACTCTAATGCTGCGTTTTGTTTGGCCTTTAGATCTAGCTAACTTAGCAGCAGCCATAGTTAATGCAACACCCGCACCATCATCTAGCGCACCAGTACCTAAATCCCACGAGTCTAAGTGACCGCCAATAAGTACATGTTCATTTGGCAATTCAGAACCCGTAAACTCGCCAATGACGTTATAAGACGTACCCTCACCCATCGACTTTGCTTGTACGTTAATGTTAATGCTTACTGGTTTACCTAGTGCAATTAACCGGTGTAGTTGGTCAGCATCAGCATTTGAAATAGCTGAAGAAACAATTTTAGTTACGCCGTCTTTATAATGACTACCACCAGTATGAGCAAAACGATGATGAGCTGTACTTACTGAACGCATTACATAGCCAACAGCACCTTTTTGTGCAGAAACGACAGCGCCACTTCTACGTGCTTGAACAGCTGGCCCATAACCATTACCGTCGCGATCACGGTTCATGCGATAATTGATAAAAACAATTTTACCTTTGGCTGCATTTTCTGGTGCACTTTCTAATTCTGCTAAGGTTTCAAATTCAATCACTTCAGCTTGTATACCGGTTTTAGGTGTACTTATGCTGTTACCTAGCGCGGTAATATGTAATTTTTGTGGTGAAGGGCTTACAATAGCTGCAGACTCAGAATAACGAATCCATTTTGGAAATGTCGCTGGCTCTGTCCATACTTTGTCAAACCCCATTGCGTTAAATTTGGCTACAGCCCAAGCAACAGCAGCTTTATCACTCGGCGTACCTGGCATTCTTGGGCCAACTTCGGTTGTTAATGATTCAACTAAACTCCAAGCTAAGTCACTTTCTAGTGCCTCTTTTTTGATACTTTCTACTTGAGATAAATGTTGTGCTGAAAAGTTATCCGATTTTGCATGTACTATATTAACTGCTAACGCAGTAAAAAGTAGTGCAGATAACATTGAGATAAATCGATTATTCATATAATAAAACCTATAGGTGTATGTAATAAAGTGTGTATTGTATGTTCGCAATATGATGATTATTTATGATTGTTGCTAGCAGCTCAGGCGAAGTACCTCAACGCCGTCTTTTAAACCTCCTTCTAGGAATTCAATTAGTGAGTACTTTAAGTTTTAGCTTTTATGGGGATAACTTACGCGGCCACAATAGGAAACCGATTAACAACAGACTGATAATAGATAAACCCGTCTTAATATGACTGCGTTCTTAAACCCTATTGTAACGTTAAAAGAGCGAGCAAATAGCTTAGGCTTGATCAAATACGTCCATTAGCTGTTTTTTTGCGTTTAATGACTATCATGGTAAAACATAAAGCATTGCAGCTGTGAGTATAAGCCCCAATGTAAGCCTTACGCCGCTTTAAGAGAATGCAAAAGTGTTGGTTAACGTTAGCCACGAAGGAGTAATACCGATCAGATTAATTAATGGTTCAAATTTTAATGTGTGTAAATTTTCAAGAACACAAGTTTTTAGTTCCGGACAAAACCTAAGTACCTACATCCATGTAGGCAAGACGCTTGATTGAGCAATAGCTAGCTATTGGGATTAAAAGCAACGATGTTATTGAGTATTTAAGCCATTTAAAATGATCACTTAGTTAGTCTGATTGGTATAAAGTACTCTCAAATTCAATTTGCATTATTTTAAAAATGAAATAGTGCAAATTTATTAGCTAACGATAAAAGGCTACTTATAAACTTTATTTAATCGGTCTAGTAACGTTATATCAAAATGCGTTAATTTACCTAAACGTAACCAATTAACTAAACTTTGTGATAAATCTACTCCTGCACCAGACAACATTTGCTCTTGCATTAAACTTACTTGCACAGCCATGCGCTGGTCTGCATATTCTGCAGGTGACTCAACCTGTGCTAAAATTTCAATTTCTAGCGTTTTAATTTCACGCTCTTTAACATTAGCTTGAGTATTCAGTGATAGTTGCTCTTGTAAACGTTTTTGCCAAAAATTTGTTAACTTTTGAAATGCGTCCTCATTGTCGGTTACTAATGTGTCAAGGGTCATTGCACCATCACTTTCATCTTGCGCTACTTTACTAAGTAATTGAAAAAGGCTGTGCCAATTATCTTGCTCTGCTCTGCTTTCTTGCACTGCAATTTTTTTGCTAACATCTTTAATAAAAGATTCAATTGCAACAACAGCCAATTTAATTACCGGTTTATGACTTATAACTTCACTTAATAATTGTTCAGCTTGCAATTTACTGTGTGCTAACTGAGTATCAACAAGTTCAGCTTTGATATTACTAAGTGTTTGAGTAAATTGCGTTGCTAATGACGCTAGCTCTGTTTGTTGGGTTGTCTTAAACTCCGCACGTTTAGCAAATATTTGATCGTTAAGCGATCTAAATTTTTGCCATAATTTAGACTCTTGATGGGTGCCTGCAAAACCAACTTCACGCCACTGTTGTTGTAATTGTTTTATAGTATCAATAGCTTGATGTATATCTTCAACAGCTAACTGTTGTTCTGCTATTATAATCAATGCTTGTTTACTTGACCCATTAGCATCATGAAAATCTTTAATTGCTTTTTTAACTGGTTGTAATGTGCTTTTGAATTGTCGATAAAGCTTTTGGTAACGTTGTCTGTCAACTTCACCTGCTCGTTGCCATCGCTGTTGAAGTTTATTTAATTGCCCATCAAGCGTTTTAAAATCAGTAGCTACAACATCAGCACCTATTTCTGCCTTTGTCTCTATAATTGAGTCAGCAAGTTTTTTTGCATGTGAAATTATTTCATTGCGTGTAACTAGGTGTTGTTCACGTAATGTTTCTTGTTCTGCATAAAATAAACGGCATGGAGCAAATGCTTGTTCACAGGCAAGATTAAACTGTGCATTTAATTCTTGATCTACGTTTTCATCAGCATGACCTAGAGAGTTCCATATTTTACGATATTGTTTTACTTTATCCGCTTGCTCATTTGGGTTATCCATTGGCGAAGTAACCAAATCACTTATGTCACTTAATAATTGTTGTTTACGTGGCGTAGCAATGTAGTGTTCCCAATCACTGATTTCTGCAATTTGTTCACTAACATGATCAAAATCACGTTGTAGTTGTTGTTGCTGGTAAATAGACAACAAGGGTATTGTTTGATTAACTCCTTTGAATAAACCAAAACATACTTTGTATTTACCACTAAGAAGTAATCGTTTCAAATCAATCAGTTTTTTCTTGGTTTGGGCAAATAAATGTTTTTGTTCATTTTGTAAAGGTTTAAGGCCAATTTGCCAAAGGTGTGTAATTTCTTTATGAGCGTCTTTAATAGACTGAGGTAAAATACCACAGGCTTTTTGTTCTACTTCTTGCCACTGTGTTGACCAATCACGATAAACTTGGTTACGATCATTTAATTCAGCCAGTGTTTGCGGCAATGCTAATTGAGATATTTTAGAAATTAAGTGTGTTGCTTGACTAACCGATTGAGCAATTTCAGGTAATTGGGTTAAACGCTTTTCTAACTGAATTATTTGCTGAGCAAAGCTCTCTTGTTCTTGTTTATTTAAAACACTCGTTACTAATTCTTGATTGAGTTGTTGTAGCTGATTTAAAAAATCTGTTTGGTTAAGTGTATCATCTTCAAAAACAGCGGTAGTGATCACTTGATCTAATTCAGTAATTGCCTTAGTCACGCTATTTTTAACTGCTTGCTTGTCCTGGGTTAATTGCTCAGCAATTTTCTCTTGTTGAAAAGCTTCTTCTTTAGGAGCAAATAATTGACTAAGTTGCGAAGTGATTTTGTCATACTTATCTACTAATATTTTTTGGTCATCTTCTGGCAAACTTTGTAATTCAGGTAGGCACTGTTGCCACTCTTGCTCTAAAGCTGATTTCTTTGTCAGGTATAAGCCAAAATCAGACAGATCTTTTAAAGCGAGCAGCTTTGAGAGTAATAACTGACATTGTTTAAGTAATCTTTTAGGCTTTTCTTGCTGTTCAACTAATTGCGCTAACTTGTCATTAATAATTGTTGTAACATCATCATTTGCAGCTTTTTTGAGTAGTTTCGTTAATAATGTTGCTTCATTAAGCTCTTTTAAATCAAGTGATAACAATCTGATTTGAACGTCACTATTATTTTTTTGAATAAAGGTTTGTAACAAGAATGAGGAAATATTTTTCTTTTTTGCAATCGCTTGAAATAAGTCAATTACTAATTGTGGCGCTGCTTCATGTTCAAGCCAATGATTCAATAAAGGAAAGTTTATGCTTGGCGCGTCTAGTAATACGGTTAAAAAGTTTTCTTTTTGCGCTACCGTTAACTTTATTGCATGCAAATCAAATAGAATATCTTGTACTTGCGTATGAGAAAATTCTTGCACCGCTTTATGGTCATTGATGATACTCGCACTGTAATAGTCATCAAAATTATTAAGTTTTAATAATACCGCGCGGCGAACTAGCTCGCTACTATCAGTATTAAGGAGTGATAATAAAGTCGTTTTATTTTCACTATTATTACTATCTAATTCTTCATTTATCGCAGCAATACGTACATTACTATCTTTGTGTTGCCATTTGTTTTTACTTTTAAACAGATTAAAAATCATGAGAGCCATTTATATTTTTGTTAAGTTTTAAATAATTAATTACTGTGACAAATTACAAGTTAGTAAAATGAGCAATATCGCTTTTAGGTGTTTCTTCATCAGGTTTAGTGCATGGAACAATTGGCTTGTCTTTGGCCGCGCTAGTAAACTGTTCTTTTAGTTGTCGTTTATTTTTATGTACCATGTTGCCATCACTTCCTATGGTTAACATTTCATCACTGTCTAAATGGCGCGCTTGATAAGCCATAATTAATTGTAATGCGGTATCGCGCTGAGCTTGCTCTACAACGACACCTTCAGGCCATTTTCCTGTTTCAGCAGCACATTTTAATCGTAAATACATTGCTTCAGGCATGTTTTCTATTGTGTTATCTAAATTCATATTATACTCATGTTATTTCAAAATACTCGTTTCAGCGAGAATTAAAAGGCTTACAGGCAAGGCTTTGATTGAAGAGAATGGTTATTCCCTTGTTGAATCGATAACGTAGCATATAAGCCTTTAAAACTCGCCCTACGGGGACTACTGAGCAAGACATGCTCGTCGTTGTATCTATTTTTAAGGGAACAGCCATTAATAAAAAGATGCGCCTTGATCATGAATTGTTCAATAGTCCTGAAACAGATCTTTTGAAGTATCATGAGTATCACCTTATTTTTTTCGTTTAAAGAAAAGTAATCGAACGCGAATAATAATATACATAATAAAACCAATAACCGTACTTGCCATGGCTAAATTGTATTGCCAAGTATCTTGTTCAGCGTTGTCCCAAAACATAAATAAAAAGCCACCACAAAACAATAACATGGCAACAAATGAATAGGTCATTAAACGTTGGGCTTGATTGATACGATTGACATGATTTAAGTTAGCAATTTTATCGCTATCTAATGCTTGCAAAGATAATCCACAGTGACTGCATTCTTTTGCTTTATCTGATATTTTTTTCTTGCAACCAGGACAATTAATTACTGCCATTAATAGTGTCTTTATTTACCTTGAAAATATGACGACCATTCTACCTAAATTTAGACAATAAAAAACGCCCATCAGGGCGTTTTTTTAATTAATATTTAACTCAAATAAAAGATAAGCTAGCTTTGTTCTGTTTTGTCTTGCTCTGTTACGCTTTTTTCCCATCTTTCTTCCCAGAAGGTTGCACCTTTAATACCTAATTTTTTAGGATTAAAAGTATACTTTGTCACCCCCGCTTTTTGTTGCGCTTCATAGTCTTTCAGCGCCTTAATGGCAGGTTTTGACATGAAAAATATAATAATAATACCAATAATATTTAACCATGCCATCAACCCAACACCTATATCACCTAAGCCCCAAGCAATATTTGCGGCTTTTACTGTGCCATAAAAGGTTGCCGTCATAATCACTACTTTTAACATAAACACCGCACCTGGAATATTAAGTGTGCGTTTAATATAGTAAATATTGTTTTCTGCAATAAAGTAATAAGCTAATAATGTGGTAAAAGCGAAGAAGAACAAGGCCAAGGCAACAAAAGGTTTACCAACACCAGTAAAGACACTTTCTACCGCCATTTGAGTAAACTGTGGACCATTAGCGACTGCTTCACTGGCGATATTTTGTACAATAAACGCATCACCTGCACCATGAACATTATACGTACCGGTAATAATGATCATAAAGGCTGTGGCAGAACAGACAAATAAAGTATCAATATAAACGGAGAATGCTTGTACTAAACCTTGCTGCGCAGGGTGATCAACCTCTGCAGCCGCGGCGGCATGAGGGCCTGTACCTTGTCCTGCTTCATTAGAATAAACACCACGTTTTACGCCCCAACCAATAGCTGCACCAAACCCCGCCATAGGCGTGAAAGCATCACCTACAATTAGCATAAATGCTTCAGGTAATTGCGTTATGTTCAAACCAATGATGATCAGAGAAATTAAGATATAAGCCAATGCCATAAAAGGCACAATAACTTGGGTAAAATTAGCAATACGTTTAATACCACCAAAAATAATAAAGCCAAATAATAAAACGATGCCTGTTGCTGTATACAACTTCGCATAACTAATGACACCAATGGCTGTTTCGATACTACCGCTGTTAGAGAACACTTGCTCAACTGCAGTGCCTATGGTGTTTGATTGCACGGTAGGAAGTAATATCCCTGTGGCAATAATCGTCGCGATAGCAAAAGTCCACGCGTACCATTTTTGTCCCATTGCTTTTTCAATATAATAAGCGGGACCACCATGGTACTTGCCATCGTGCTCTTCTTTATATATTTGTGCGTTTGCTGATTCAACATAAGCCGTTGCTGCACCAAAAAAAGCAACTACCCACATCCAAAATACAGCGCCGGGTCCACCAAAGCCAATAGCAGCAGCAACGCCAGCAATGTTACCAGCACCAACTCTGCCTGATAATGAAACCGCTAACGCTTGAAAAGATGAAATACCTTGTGCTGAGCTTTTACCTGACATTAACAAACGCCACATTTCTGAAAATTGGCGAACCTGAACAAAGCGTGTTAACACAGTAAAAAACAAACCTGCACCTAAACATAAATAAATCAGAGCACTGCTCCAAATATACCCGTTAATAGTATTGACTAGTTCTTGCACGTAGACTTCCTCTTTATTTTAATATTATTATTTTAGTTAATTTTTAAAGTGTAATTATCGTAAATCATCAATCATGTGGTAAACACCCGTTAAGAAATCACGGCCCAATAAACTACTTCGTATATCAGACCACCCCATACTATAATCAGGTAACAAATCATTATCTTTAAACGGCATTTCTATGGTGTAAGCCAAGCATTTAAATTGATTACCAACCCAGTTAGTACCCACCGTTGGGTTAGCTTTACCTGGCTTGTCTTTATCATAGCCTCGTTCATCTTGAAATTCAGGGGTTAACGACAGCAAAATGGCTTTAAATTTATCTTCAAGCGCTTTATGGCGTTCATCATAAGCGACAACGCCTTCACAGCCTGCTAAAAAATTAACAGGTAATGCTTCATCACCATGAACGTCTAGAAACATATCAACACCGGTTTCAAGCATTTTGTCACGTACTAAGTAAACTTCTGGGCTACGCTCCATTGTGGGTGTTAACCATTCACGGTTTAAGTTTGCACCAATAGCATTTGTGCGAAGGTGCCCACGAACACTGCCATCAGGATTCATATTAGGGACGATATAAAAAACAGCTTTGTTAACTAATGCACGGGCAACGCCGTCATCATCATCAAGAAGACGATCTAAAAAGCCTTCAATAAACCATTCTGCCATGCTTTCGCCTGGGTGTTGTCGGGCAGTTAACCAAATTATGCGTTTACCCTCACCTTCTTGACCAACTTTTAATAAGCTGATATCACGACCATCAAGGGTTTGACCTAATACTTGTAACTGGCAATCTAAGTGCATTTGCGCGTTATGTAATAAGTCTTGGTGACGCTCAAAGCTATATGGAGAGAAATAAGCAAAATAAACAGAGTCATATTCTGGCGTCAGGGTAATAGTAAGATTCTCACCGTCGTACGTTGTTGGTACACGGAACCAGTGTTCACGATCATACGAAGCAACAGCTTGATAATCTTCCCAGCCTTCTACATACGCAGCTTTGCTCGCATTGGTTAAATGGATAGTATGTTCTTGAGGTGTTTTAGCGTGGCTAGCATCCGTTTGTAATTTAAAATGAAACCATTGATAAAATTCAGATCGATTATCGTGTTTAATTTCTAGTTGAATATTGCTAGCGTCGCTTGCATCGATAACGCGAATATTACCGCTATCAAAATTGTCAGATATTTGCATCGGTAGAGCCTTTATATTCTGTACTCAAACTTATCTAGGTGGTATAAAGCTGATGAATTTTGAGTATAGATTAAAAATTGAATACCACAGTGTACACAAACAACGTTAAGATCACTAGATTAGACAAAATAAAAAACAATTACAAAGAGCGCAAATAAAGACCAAGTTCTGAAGAATATCCCATAGATTTACCAATTATCGTATTTTGTTCATCAATTACGTAATAACTTGGAAAGCCTGATATGGAATAAGCGTGTTTTATTTCTTCATTACCTAAGGCAATTGGAAACGTTAGTGTGTGCTGTTTGGTAAAATCCATCACTTCATCAACGCTGGTGTAATCCATCGCTACAGCAACAACATCTATATGTTCATTTTTTTCATATAATTTTTGTAAGTTACCAATACTGAGATGACATATTTGACACCAAGGCGCAAAGAAATAAAGTACTGTGGTTTTGCCTTGCGAATGTAATGAAACGGTTTCGTCCATTAAAGTTGGCACTTGGGTGAAAGCTTGGTTTTCTAATGTTGTTAATTCAACATCAGTTGACAACATGCTGCTTTCTCGAAGAAAAGATATTGCTTGGAAAACAATAAAAAAGAGTAAGACTTGAATAGCAAGGCTACGGAATGTGGCTAACAATGAAATTTCCAAATAGGTTTAAAGTAATAGTACTTTAATAGACCCGATCATCATTAATTAATTACAAACAAAATGTAAACTTTTGTTCTTTGTAGCTAAACAAATAAAAAGAGCTGCTTGAAAAATACAAACAGCTCAATATTAATAACTCACACCAGGTAACGCGTAACTAATTACTTAGCTTATTGTTGTTAAGCCCTTCATGTAAGGCTGTAACACTGTTGGTATAGTAATACTGCCATCCGCTTGTTGATAATTTTCTAAAATAGCAACCAAGGTGCGCCCTACAGCTAAGCCAGAGCCATTAAGCGTATGGAGTAATTCAGGCTTATTAGTTTCACTATTTCTGAAACGAGCTTGCATACGACGTGCTTGGAACGCCCCCATGTTCGAGCAAGATGAAATTTCACGGTACGTATTTTGCGCGGGTAACCACACTTCTAAATCAAATGTTTTGGTCGCACTAAAACCAACATCACCACTACAAAGCACCATAGTACGATATGGTAATTCTAATTTTTCTAAAATAGCTTCAGCGTGACCTGTCAATTCATCAAGTGCCGCAAAAGAATTTTCAGGTTTTACTAATTGTACCATTTCTACTTTATCGAACTGATGTTGACGAATAAGGCCTCGAATATCACGACCGCCAGAGCCTGCTTCACTACGAAAACATGGGGTATGAGCCGTCATTTTTATAGGTAATTCTGCTTCATCAACAATTTCATCACGGTAAATATTTGTTAGTGGCACTTCTGAGGTAGGAATTAATGAGAAGTTTTTGCCTGACAAGTCAGTATGGAATAAATCTTCACCAAATTTAGGTAATTGACCTGTTCCATACAAAGAGGCAGCATTGACCAAATATGGCACGTACATTTCTTGATAGCCATGCTCTTCTGTATGCACATCAAGCATAAACTGCGCTAAAGCACGGTGTAATTTAGCAATATGACCACGCATTACCGCAAAACGAGTTCCGGCTAATTTAGCGCCACTTTCAAAGTCTAAGCCTTTACCCACACCAAAACCTAAATCAACGTGATCTTTTACTTCAAAATCAAATGTTCTTGGAGTGCCCCAGCGTTTTAGCTCAACATTGTCATCTTCATCAGCACCCGTTGGTACAGAATCATCAAGCAAGTTAGGCATAGCACTAGCAATATCATTAATTTTTGCTAATACATGATCTTGTTCAGCTTTTGCCGCATCAAGTTCATCACCTAATTGACTAACTGCAGCAAGTAATGGCGCAATATCTTCACCGCGTGCTTTTGCTTGGCCTATTGATTTTGAACGGGTATTACGTTCATTTTGCAATTCTTGAGTTTTTACTTGAATCGCTTTACGTTGTTCTTCTAACGCATTTATAGTTGTTGTATCAAGGGTAAAGCCACGCTTTGCTAATTGTGTGGCTATGTTGTCTAGGTCTGATCTAAGTTGTTTTGCATCAAGCATAATTATTCACGTATCTATTTGTTAGTCTAAAAGTAAAATTCTATTTTGCTAAACTTGAGACAAGGTAAAGTCCCAAGCCTGCAGCAGCAATACAAAGCGAAACATTTAATAAAATATTAATGGCTGCTTTGATTAAGTCTCCTTGTTGTATTAATAACAAAGAGTCTAATGAAAATGTTGAAAAGGTGGTAAACGCACCTAAAAAACCAATGCCAAGTAATGTTCTGTGGACATTAATATCTAAAATTTCATGTTCTATTAATTGGTATAATAAACCCATAATAAATGAGCCGGTGATATTAACCATCAATGTGGCAAAAGGAAACCCTTTTCCTAGCCAATTTAACACTAATTGTGAAATATAAAAGCGTAAACTTGCGCCACATGCACCACCAAGTGCCACAAAAGCATAAAGAGTGAAATTACTAATAGTACTACTCATAACGCTGCTCATTACTGTTTTGGTTTAATTGATTTAAATAATCTAACTTTTCTTTTAATTGTTTCTCTAAGCCACGATCACTGGGTTGATAAAGATTACAATCAACATCGCTTGCTCTGGCTAGCGCTTCAGGAAAGTAATTTTCACCTGCAGCAAAAGCATTTAATTCATTATGCGCATATCGATAATCCATGCCGTGGCCTAAATTTTTAGTCAATTCACTCGTGGCATTCTTTAAATGTGGAGGAACATCTAAACTAGATGTTTGTTCAGCTAAGCGTTTAGCTTGACTGAATGCCATATAAACTGCATTACTTTTAGGTGCCAATGCCATATAAACAGTAGCTTGAGCAATAGCACGTTCTCCTTCACTTGGGCCAACTCTGTGAAAAGTATCCCATGCATTAATTGCTAATTGCATAGCACGCGGATCGGCATTACCAATATCTTCGCTAGCAATCGCCAATAAACGTCTTGCAACGTATAATGCATCACCGCCACCATTAAGGATTCGGGCATACCAATAGAGAGCAGCATTGGCGTCTGAGCCCCGTACTGATTTATGAAAAGCACTAATTAAATCATAAAAGGCATCGCCGCCTTTATCATATAGTGCAATTTTACTACCAGCGACTTGGGCAATTAATTCAACGGTGATGGTTTTACTTATTATATTATCAACAATAGCGTTATCTTGACCATCAAGACAATTTTCTAATAAATTCAGTAAACGCCTAGCATCGCCATCAGCTCGATTGAGTAAACTTTGTGTAGCATCTTTATCTAGTGTTACATGCGTTTGCTGTTCTGTTTTTATTAATACTAATGTTCTATTTAATACTTGTGCTAACTCTTTATGACTAAGTTTTTGTAATGTATAGACACGTGCACGAGAAAGTATTGCCTGATTTAACTCAAAAGCGGGGTTTTCAGTCGTTGCGCCTATAAAAATAATAGTGCCATCTTCAATAAAGGGTAAAAAAGCATCTTGCTGAGATTTATTAAAACGGTGAACTTCATCAACAAATAGCACGGTGCGAATACTGTCGTTTTGACTAGCACCCTGCATTCTAATTTTTGCTTGTTCAATGGCTTGTCGAATATCTTTTATACCCGAAGTTACCGCAGAAAGCCGTACTACCTGCGCTTTAGCATGAATGGCGATAATTTCAGCTAACGTAGTTTTTCCCGTTCCTGGTGGTCCCCAGAATATAAGCGAATGACAATGACCTTGCTCTATGGCAAGTCGAAGCGGTGAGTTATTGCCAAGGATATGTTGTTGACCAACATAATCAGCCAACGTTTGTGGACGCATCTGTGCGGCAAGCGGGGCTGTTAATGGTGCAGCAAAAGGAGCAGCATGATTACTAGGATCAGTTGACTGCTCTTGCTCTGCAGAAAATAAACTGCTTTGTTGTTGGTTACTCACAAAAGTTCCTAATTAGCGCGTTGATCATCTATTTGCACGCCTTCAGGTAGTGCAAAATTGAATAAACTACTGTTAGGTACTGTTTGATCATCAAAATTTGATAATTTAATATGACTTATCTGTCCTGTTGCATCAAGAAATGAAAACTGACTTAGTTTACTCTCTTGTATCTTTTTTCCTTTAGCTGAAAACACTAAGGTTAAACTTTTAATTTGGCTATTGGGATCTTTAGCGCTAATGACAAAGCGATCACCTTGTTGATTAACCATTTTCTGACTAACACTTTCTTGAACTATCTGTTCTTGGCTAACCTTTTTTTGATTAAGCACTTCTTGACTGACAGTGTACTGTTGCCATAACGATTCATCTTTACTTGTAAGTAGCAATATGGGTGTTTTAGCAATTGCTGCAGATAAAGAATAAACACTAACTTGTTCAATCCATGGGTTATAAAACCAAACATCACGGCCATCAGAAACAATTGCCAGTTCATCAGGCTCTTGTGTATGCCAATTAGCTAAATTTGGTTTACTGATTGCCAGTTTTCCTGAGCTTTGTTCGAGTAACTCACCTGCTTCACTAACGACTTCTTGGGTAAAGTTAGCACTAAAAAAATTCAAATTGGCAAGCCTTGCCATTAATATTTTTTTACTTGCCTCAAGCTTTACTGGAGAACTCACCTGTGGCTCCGCCATACCAGAAGCTAAAGCGCTATTGATCACACTTAATGCAATAACGAGAGTAGAATTAACAAGAAACGTTTTATTCATAATATCTTTGTTTTAACCTTAATCTTTAATCGGTGGCGGCGCTAACACTTCACGTGCGCCATTGTGGCCAGCAGTTGATACTACGCCTTGAATTTCCATTTGTTCGACTATTCGAGCTGAGCGGTTATAGCCAATTCTAAATTGTCTTTGCACACTAGAAATAGAAACTCGTCGTTTTTCAGTAACAAAGTTTACCGCATCATCGTAAAGAACATCGAGTTCTTCTGCTTCGCTGGCCTCACTTTGTTCACCCGGAAGTAACATATCAGGATCACTGCCACCAGCTAAAATTTCTTCAATATAATTTGGTTCGCCACGTAATTTCCAATCTTTAACAACCGCATGAACCTCATGATCATCAATAAAAGCACCATGAACACGTGTTGGTACACCCGTTCCTGGTGGTAAATAAAGCATATCTCCCATTCCCAACAGTTGCTCAGCACCTTGTTGATCTAAAATAGTACGAGAATTTAAACCAGAGGAGACTTGAAACGCCATACGGGTTGGAATATTGGCTTTAATTAGACCAGTAATTACATCAACAGATGGACGTTGTGTTGCTAATATTAAATGAATACCCGCTGCACGCGCTTTTTGTGCAATACGCGCAATTAATTCTTCTACTTTTTTACCGACAATCATCATCATATCAGCAAATTCATCAACGATAACTACAATGCTAGGTAGCTTTTCTAACATTGGTGGTGTTTGATCTAAGCCATCACTGGGTTGCCATATAGGGTCAATAAGTGGCTCCCCTTCAGCAATAGCAGTTAACACTTTTTTGTTATAACCTTTTAAATTACGTACACCAAGCGCTGACATTAACTTATAACGACGTTCCATTTCACCTACACACCAACGCAACGCATTAGCAGCATCTTTCATATCGGTAACCACCTCAGTCAACAAGTGTGGTATCCCTTCATAAACACTTAGTTCAAGCATTTTAGGATCGATCATTATCAGGCGTACGTCTTCAGGTGTTGATTTATATAACAAGCTGACAATCATGGTATTAACACCCACTGACTTACCTGAGCCTGTTGTACCGGCAACCAATAAATGCGGCATTTTTGCTAAATCAACAACAACAGGTTCACCGGCAATGTCTTTACCTAACACCATCGCTAGTGGTGAGCTTGACTCTTCAAAAGCAGAACATGAAATCACTTCACTTAAATAAACTATTTCTCGATGTTTATTAGGTAGCTCTAAACCGATAACAGATTTTCCCGGAATAACTTCAACAACACGAACACTTATCGCAGATAAAGCGCGGGCTAAATCTTTTGATAAGGCACTAATTTTACTTACTTTCATGCCGGGTGCTAAATCAAGTTCAAAACGAGTAATGACAGGGCCTGGATAGACAGCAACCACTTGTGCGTGTACTTTAAAATCTAACAGTATTGTTTCAACTAAACGACTAACCTGCTCTAGCTCTTCTCTATTAATAGGGTTTTTTGCTTTGTCTGGACGATCAAGTAAGTCAATTGAAGGCATACCTGAAAATTTTTCTGCTGTTGTTGGCACTAAATTTACTTGATTAGTATCAGTGCTATTAACGAGTTCACTAGAAGGTTTCTTATTAATTAATGCGTTATCATCTGCAACTTCAACCTTATCAACATCGGCAAAAGCAGCAGATATTTCAGCATCACTAACATGCTCTTGTACTTTTACTTCAAACGGGCCGTCCATTAAATCATTAATATCAATAAAGTGCTCTTGTGGCTTATCTTCTTTTGCAGCCGTTGAGGCAAGAAAAGGAATAGTTAACTTTTTCTTTTTTGGTCTCTCTACAGCTGCTTCTTCAGTATTAACCTTAACTTTGGTATTTTCATCTATAACGTTACTTTCTGACTCAATTGGTAAAGTTACATCACCCACACCAAATCTATCTTTAATATAACTAGGTATGTGCTGTAAAAACACCACGCTGGCTATTGCGTGGCGACCTACGTTATCAATGAAATTAAGCCATGAAAAACCGGTTAATAAAATAAACCCCGAACAACAAAACATTAAAAAAACTAAAGTGCTACCGACAAATGAAAAATAAGGAAGAAGGATTTTACTTAACACATCACCTAAAATACCACCTGCTGAAAAATAAAACAGATCATCAAAGTTCATGCTAGCTAACGAGGTGATACCTAAGTAGAGCATGAGAAAGCCAACTAGCTTTAAGGCAAGTGTTAAATAATCTAACTGCATTAACTGATGAAATTTCTGAAAGAGTAACCAGCCAATAATAGCGACAATAAAAGGTAAGCTGTAGGCGATAAAGCCAAATAAATTTAATAATAAATCTGAAAGGTATGCACCAACTGCACCACCTAGATTTCTAACAGGTGTTTGGTAGCCTGTTTGTGCCCAGCCAGGATCAGCGGGATCAAAGCTAAATAATGCCAGCATCATAAACATGGCAAAGACACTGAAGAATAACAAGCCCGTTTCAAGTAAGCGCTGTACACCAGTGAGTTGAGAGGTTTTGGTGTTAGCAGCATTTACTTCATCAAGATCTTGATCGGTATTTTTAACTAATTCTGAAGACAATTATTATTCCATGCAAAACGGGGTTTAGTGATATATCCCCATGTTACCTCAAGATGCCGGTTTCAGCGAGAATTAAAAGGCTTATAATCAAGGCATTGATATAAAGGCTAACAAGCACTTATCGTTTGATTGGTAACATATTACTGGATTTAATTTCATCCATCACCACATAGGTTCTACTTTCACTCACTGCTGGTAATCGTAGTAATGTGTCTCCTAATAGTTGACGATACGCAAGCATATCCTTAACACGTGTCTTTAATAGAAAATCAAAATCACCTGAAACCAAGTGACATTCTTGAATAACATCAAGTTCATGTACTGCTGTAGCAAAATCATCGAAAACATCAGGGCTCGTTTTGGTTAAGGTTATCTCTACAAAAACTAACAGTGCTAGATCTAATTTTGCTGAATTAAGATTAGCTTGGTAACCCGTTATATATTGTTCTTTCTCTAATCGCTTAACGCGTTCTAAACATGGCGTAGGGCTTAAACCTACACGCTTTGATAGTTCAACGTTTGAAAGTCGGCCATCTTTTTGTAATTGCACAAGAATGTTTTTATCAATACGATCTATTTTTTTAGTCATTTTTATCTCTTTATTATACATAACTCTAATTTTTTAAAGTATTTTAGTATTATATATCGCAGAACTTTAGAATACGACAGGTTAGTCTGGTTAATTGTTATTATACTAGTCGCATCTAAAATAAGAAGCTTAACAATAAAGCTACTATAATAAGTGTAACGAAAGAGAGAATATTATGATAATTGGTGTACCTAAAGAAATTAAAAACCACGAATACCGTATCGGTTTAACGCCGGCTGGTGTAAAAGAATTAGTAGTAAATGGTCATGAAGTGATTGTTGAAAATAATGGTGGTGCTTCTATTGGTTTTGACAATGAGCAGTACATTGCTGCTGGTGCCAAAATTATTGATAGCGCTGCAGAGATATTTGCAAGTGCTGAAATGATCATCAAGGTTAAAGAACCACAACCAGTTGAATGTAAAATGCTACGCGCCGGGCAAATATTATTTACTTACTTACACTTGGCACCAGATCCACAGCAAACTGAATTATTAGTTGCTTCAGGTGCAACATGTATTGCTTATGAAACGGTAACATCACCAACAGGTGGTTTACCTTTATTAGCACCTATGTCTGAGGTTGCTGGCCGTATGTCTATTCAAGCCGGAGCTCACGCTTTAGAAAAAGCACAAGGTGGTTTAGGTGCTTTATTAGGTGGCGTACCAGGAGTTGCTCCAGCTAAAGTATTAATAGTTGGTGGCGGAGTTGTTGGTACACAAGCTGCACGTATGGCTGTAGGTATGGGAGCGGATGTAACCATTCTTGATCGTTCTTTACCTCGCTTACGCCAGTTAGACACTGAATTCGATGGCCGCTTAAAAACCGTTTACTCATCTGCTGATGCAATGGATCAATTAATTGTTGAAGCTGACTTAGTTATTGGTGCTGTGTTAATTCCTGGTGCTGCCGCACCGAAATTAGTCACAAAAGCACATATCAAAATGATGAAAAAAGGTGCGGTTGTTGTTGATGTCGCTATTGATCAAGGTGGTTGTTTTGAAACTTCAAAAGCAACTACACATCAAGAACCTACCTATGTTGTTGATGATGTTGTTCATTATTGTGTTGCTAACATGCCAGGTGGTGTGGCTCGTACTTCAACAATGGCGCTTACAAACGCAACTATGCCATTTGCAGTAACACTTGCAAATAAAGGTGCTAAACAAGCGTTACTTGATGATGAACATTTATTGGCTGGGTTAAATGTTTTAGGTGGAAAAATCACTTATAAACCTGTTGCTGACGTTTTAGGATATGAATACCTAGCACCAGAAGAAGCCGCTGCAAGTCTATAATATTAATTAGCTTGTTCACGGTTTTAACAAAGTAGGAATAAACCAAACTCTTTTTGTTTATAGACAAAAAGCTTTAGTAATGAAAAGAGTGCAAATTTAATATTTGCACTCTTTTTTTATACTCATTTTAACTAATATAGCTTTAAAGCAACTGTACACCCTTGATAGAACCCCTTATCATCCCCATCATTAAAGCTATATCTATTTTTCAATACTATTTGTTATCAATAACTAGTTGTTAAAACATACTCCGGAGAACTCATTCATGAGCGACGTTAGACATTGTCCCCTACTTATTTTAGGCTCAGGCCCTGCAGGTTATACTGCTGCAGTCTATGCAGCCCGTGCTAACCTAAAACCAGTAATGATTACAGGTATGCAACAAGGTGGTCAGTTAACTACAACAACAGAAGTAGAAAACTGGCCAGGTGATGCTGATGATTTAACGGGTCCAGCGTTAATGGAACGCATGCAAAAACATGCTGAGAAATTTGATACTGAAATCATTTTTGATCACATCAATAAAGTCGACTTTTCTAAACGCCCTTTTACCTTAACTGGCGACAATGGAACCTTTACCTGTGACGCGTTAATTATTTGTACTGGTGCATCTGCCCAATATTTAGGTTTACCTTCTGAAGAAGCGTTTATGGGGCGCGGCGTTTCAGCTTGTGCAACCTGTGATGGTTTCTTTTATAAAAACCAGAAAGTTGCCGTTGTTGGTGGTGGTAATACTGCCGTTGAAGAGGCGCTTTATTTATCTAATATTGCTAGCGAAGTACATTTAGTTCATCGTCGTGATACCTTCCGCTCTGAAAAAATATTAATCGAACGTTTAAATGAAAAAGTTAAAAACGGTAACATTATTCTCCATACTGACCGTACTTTAGATGAAGTATTAGGCGATAACATGGGTGTTACTGGCTTACGCTTAAAAGACACTAAATCAGATGCAACTGAAGAGATTGATGTTGCTGGTGTATTTATTGCTATTGGTCATAAACCAAATACCGATATTTTCAACGACCAGCTCGACATGAAAAATGGTTATTTAACCATTGAAAGTGGTACTAAAGGTAATGCGACTCAAACTAGCATTGAAGGTATATTTGCCGCAGGGGATGTTGCCGATCATATCTATCGTCAAGCAATCACTTCTGCTGGTGCAGGTTGTATGGCAGCATTAGATGCTGAACGCTTCCTAGACTCCCAATAGAAAGTTAAAAATGCTTCTTTAAGGCTTATTTCCCCGTGAACATTTAAATCGCGGGTTTAAGCCTTTTCATTCGAGTAAACATGAATATTTCTAGATAATATGAGCCTCTATCAACTCAACGATAATAGCTTGGCTTTCCCTCCTATAGAACTTGCCCTTACCGAGCCAAATGGTTTATTAGCTGTCGGGGGCGATTTACAACCACAGCGATTAATTAACGCATACAGCCAAGGTATATTTCCGTGGTTTAGTGAAAAAGATCCACTGTTGTGGTGGTCCCCTGACCCAAGAGCTATTATTAAACTTAGCGATTTACGCGTTAATCGTACCTTAAGAAAAGCATTAAAAAAATCACCTTATAAAATCACCTTAAATACTGCCTTTGAGCAAGTCATAGCACTGTGTGCCGATGCGCCCTTTCGAGATGATGGCACATGGATTTTACCTGAAATGCAAAGCGCCTATGTTAATTTACATCAATTAGGCTTTGCGCATTCGATTGAAGTTTGGCAAACAAATTCAGTTGATAAGCCTGAGTTAGTTGGTGGCTTATACGGTGTCGCCATTAATGGGTTTTTCTCCGGTGAGTCAATGTTTTATACATCGGCTAATGCCTCTAAGTTTGCTTTGGTTGCGTTGGCTGAGTTACTGAGGTCAATTGACGTTGATTTTATTGATTGCCAATTACTTAATAGTTTTTTAGCCGATATGGGGGCGACAGAAATATCACGAGAAAACTTTGTTGCATTCAAACAAACTGCTATAAATAAGAGTGTGACCGAAAAGTTTTGGCAACCACGTGAATTGTCAGTTAATACCAAATGAAATAATGAATGAGTCAACTCATTAGTTCAATTGGTATAATAAGCCATCAAGCTTGATAGAAGTAGTAGTATGAATGACAGCAGTTTTAAAGTAGGTATAACTAAAACCTTTCCTTGTAGTTACTTACCTGATGAAGAAGAACGTTTATTAATTGCCGTGGATGATCGACTGCAAAATAAACACAGCTATAGTGTGTTAATGACGGAAGGCTTTCGCCGAAGTGGTGAACAGTCTTATAGACCTTACTGCCCAAACTGTAAAGCTTGCCAATCTATTCGTATACTAGTGAATGATTTTAACCCGTCTAAAAGTCAAAAACGTTCATTAAAACGTAATGCTAACTTTACCATAAAGTACTCGGAGCGAATTAGGGACTATTATTACCCACTCTATGAAAATTATATTAATACTTTTCATCAAGATGGCAGCATGTACCCTGCAAACGTTCAACAATTTGAAAGTTTTCTTAGTAGTCAGTTAACCTCACAATTATTTATTGAAACGTGGTCTGAGGTTGATGGTGATAAACAACTCATTTGTGTTGCAGTAACGGATTTACTTACTAATGGTTTGTCTGCTGTTTATACTTTTTATCATCCTAGCTTTAAAAGCCATGGTTTAGGGCGTTTTTCTATCCTTACACAAATTGATTTATGCCGACAAATGGGTTTTCCATATTTATATTTAGGGTACCAAATTGACGACTGTAAAAAGATGAATTATAAAAATAGTTACTACCCGCACGAAAGATTTATTAGCCGAAAATGGCTATTGGTTGAAAGAAAGCCTCCTGTTGACTAAAAAAACAACGACATGGTAAATAAACAGGTACAAAGCTTTACTTTAGTCGTGCAATTAGGCATCATTCGCGCAGCTTTTTTTATCAGTCAAAAGTTCTTACAATTTAATTAGAAACTTTGGCTTTTTTGCACAACATATAGAGGTTTAGCGCCCCATGGCGAAAGAAGAAAATATTGAAATGCAAGGTACAGTGTTAGACACTTTACCTAACACTATGTTCCGAGTTGAATTAGAAAATGGCCACGTAGTGACTGCTCATATTTCTGGTAAAATGCGTAAAAACTACATTCGCATTTTAACTGGCGATAAAGTAACAGTTGAACTAACACCATATGATTTATCTAAAGGTCGCATTATTTTCCGTGCAAGATAACTTCTATACTTAGACTAGATAACAAGTTATTTAGTTGATGATAAAAACATATAAACCAGTACTTTTACGAGTACTGGTTTTTTTATGCATTTACCATGGTGCTAAGAGACTGGCATATCCATATGAAAAGCATTAAGCTTATTACCGTCTAAATCACGAAAATAACCCGCATAAAAGCCACTAATTTCACCACGTAACCCTGGTTGACCTTCACAAGTACCGCCAAGCTCAAGGGCTTTTTTATAAAAAGCATCTACTTTGTCTGTTGAATCTAACATAATAGCGACCATGTTACCGTTACCAACGGTAGCGGGTTTACCATCAAAAGGCTTGGTAACTGAAACACCTGCACTGTCATTACCCGTTGCCCAAGCAACAAACTGATCTGTTTCTATAAAACGTCCTGCGCCAATGGTGGCAAAAAGTTGATCATAAAACTCAACCGCCTTTTCCATATCATTAGTGCCTAATGTAACGTAACCAATCATATTCAATTCCTTCTTATGGTGTTATAAATGAAAACTAAGCATAAGAAGTTAGCAGTTTTTTATCAAATTGTTCAGCATTTATTGTAAAGTCTTTGTTAGCAATTATTTCTTGTATGTCTGCTAAGTCTTTATTTACCTTTTCGATAGTTAACGTATTGTCATCAAGTTGATAAACTTGTTGTTGGCTTTGGTAGTAAAAAGTCAAAATAATCAACGCATCTTTTTCTGCATCTTTTGCTGAAGCTTTAATTTTTTTCAATTTACGATAAATTGAGTTTTGTATTTGTTTTATTTGCCAAACATAGTAAATCTCTTTAAAGAAATCTGATGTTTTTAAAGTATGTAAAATGGCCATACAAGCCAATAACGATAATACAACGCCTAATAGGTTATATCTGAAGTTATTGACATCTTCTTGAGCAAAACCCATGATCAATAGTTGTCCAAAAATCAAAGCTAACACTAATAATGTTGTAATAAATCCAATGATGACGATGTTTAAGTGTTTTCTATAACACGCTTTGTCTATATTCATTAATTGCATTGAGGTTTTATTTCCTAAAAAGTATTTTAAATCGGTGTACTAAATTATGTGTGCTTAAGTATATCAATAATGTTAAATGCGAACTTGATTTACTCTACTATCTTTAAGCCTGAATAACGATTTACTTCGCTGATAACCCCTTGTTGCCAAGTTTGCTTGTTACTCGCAATAGTAAGTTGTGTTTTTGCCCGAGTAATGCCGGTATAAAGTAATTCACGTGATAGGAGTAAATTATTGCTTTGTTTTGGTAATAACATAGCAACATGCTCAAACTCACTGCCCTGTGTTTTATGTATGGTCATTGCATAAACGCTATCATATTTTGGTAATCTTGATGGCAACAGTGTTTTATAGCGTGTTTCTCCCTCTTCTGTTTTAGGCTGTTCAAAAAAGGCCATCAGATGGTCACTATTACTACTAATGTTGTCACCAGACTTGCTATTAACCCGCCAAATCAAACCAATATCACCGTTAAAAAGCCCAAGACGATAATCGTTTTCACTGATCATGATAGGCATACCGTGGTAGTTTTGTTGAGATTGTCCCCAAGGCTTAGCGGCGTTAACAGCCAATTGCTCTTTCACCCATTGGTTAATCGCATCAACACCAAATTCTCCTTGGCGAGTAACACAGAGAATGCGAAATTTGGCTAATAAGGTAAACGCTTCATCAATAGTGTTACATTGACTAATCCCTTGATAATACTCTTTTATTAAAGCTGATAACCAAGTGTGTAAATCGCCATCAACTAACGTTAACTGGTTATTTTTGATTTCATTGGCAGTATGCAACAACTGCCAACTTTGCGCACTTTCTCCTTTGATAACATGAGCAGCAAACCTGCCAATTCCCCCTTCACCATCAAAACGGCGACTGGTTACCAAGAAGCTAAGATGATCACTATGTTTGTCTGTTTTCCTAAATGCATCATTGAGTTGTTGAGCATCTAATTGACATACTTGCGCTAAATAATTAGCATTATCAGGGCTGTAACCAGAATGAGGTCTAGGCGCAATATCTGCTAACACACTGCCGACAGCAACAGAGGGTAGTTGATCAGCATCTCCTAGTAAGATTATTTTACTATTACTTTTTAAAGCCCTAAATATTCGTGTCATCATAGGTAAATCAACCATAGAGACTTCATCTATTAATAAAACATCACAACTGAGTAGATTGTTTTGATCATGCCTAAAATTAGGGCTGTTAGGGATAACACCGAGTAGACGGTGAATGGTTTTCGCCTCTGTTGGTATTGCCGCTAAAACATCCTCATTAATCAAGCTTTTAAAGCCAGATATGGCATTAATGATAGACTCAGATAAACGTTGTGCAGCTTTACCTGTTGGCGCAACCAATGCTATTTCCAGCGCGGGGTTGTTACTTACCACGCTAACATTAGCCTTACGATTAAAGTCATAGCTATTATTTAGCATGACTAAAGCGGCCAATAACTTGGTAACGGTATACGTTTTTCCTGTACCAGGACCACCAGCGATAACAGTAAAGTTCTTATTCATCGCATTGGCAACTGCTATCTTCTGCCAATCAAACTCTAGTGCTTGCTCGTTTGCTAACGGTGGAAATAGTTGTTGAAGGATACTGTTGATATTTTCTAGTGGTGTCGGCAGTCGTTGTGTTAAGCGGGCTTTAATATTTTGCACAAGCGTTTGTTCAAATTGATAGTAACGACGCATATATACACTGTTATTTTCAAAGACAATGGGTTTCTGTGCATCCGCGCTAAGTTTAAGCGCTGTTAGACAATTGATTAAACAGTCTTTATCAGGAAAAATAAAGCCTTGATGACTACATTGCCCTTGCTCGTCAAAAGCAACAGCCCAATGTTGCTGAACAATTTCAGTTAATGGTAAACAAGTATGACCTGCCCGTAAACTAGCACTTAAGGCAAAGAATACATGGGTAAGAATTTGTGCTTGCGTCATTGATAATTCAGGTGAAACATCAGTTGAGAGTTCACTCGACTCTTTTAATACTGTTAGCATTTCCTTGGCAAAGAAATAATCAATCGCTTCAATATCAGCTAGCTGCTGCTGAGCTTGAAAAAAGCTGTTATAAATATGCACGATTATATTTCCTCCTTGGTGGTTGCAGTAACCTCTTTTCTCGTGAACTCTTCATCCATAGGCTCTTTACCTAAGAAAATGAAATCTAGAGCAGTTAATTCTTCAAGAAGAATGTTTCGAAAATAAACACCTGCGCCACGATATTGTTCATCATTGGTCATACCGCGTAAATAAAGATAATAAATACCGCCAAAATGCTGCTTAGCTTTATAATTAGGCACATTTTGCTGTAAATAACGATGCAAGGCTAAGCTATAGATAAGATATTGTAAGTCGTAATAATTTTTTTCGATATTATGACGTAAAGAGTGGTGATTATAATCAGTAAAATTGTCCCCTAAATGGCTAGATTTATAATCACAAACATAATATTTACCATTTTGTTCAAACACTAAATCAATAAAACCATGCATCATGCCTTTTAAAGATTGATAACTTGGTAGTCTAACGTGATTAATACCATAAGTATCATTTGGATCGACCAAAGCAGAGTTTCGATGATCGGTTAGCAATTTAGCCAAAGCACCGATATTTGCTTCTTCCATCGGAAAATAAAATTCACTTTCGCGTAATGTCTGGTGCATGCCTATATCTGCCAAACAAAAGTGCTCACCTGAAAGTTTGCTTGTTTCAACGACCTGTTCTGCTGTTATTGGTTCAGAAATAAAGGGCTCAGAAATAAGCGGTGTTGCAACTATTTCATCAAGCCAAATAATAAGATCACCTTCAGTAAATCCAGTTGTTAATTCGCCATATTTAACTAAAGGCCACTTGATGCTTTCTTGCCAATTGCTTGCTGATTCATATGCGGTAACAAAATCACTGTGTTCTAAAATATCATGTAATAAATTACCACTGTGGGCGCCTTTCGCTAATTGAAAACGTAATAGTAGTTTTGTTTGATTATTTACTGTTATACCAACGTCCGATAATAGTTCAGTGTCTCTATCCGGTGTTGATACCCCGCCATGGCGTAAATTTCGACTTAACGCAGAAAATGAACTCAGCCACCAATCACGCTCTATTTTGCCATGAAACTTACTCACCTCAGGAATTAAGGTAGGGGATAAGTCAAGGTTACTCTGTTGGTATACGTCGACATCAATAGCATCAAACGAGACTTGTTTTACCGCTATTGCTTGTAGTGATTTAGCCATTAATTGCTGTAAACTTTGTTCAATATCTTGCTCTGCTTGCCACTGAAGTGTTTTACCAAGCGGCGATAACGCATACTTATCAAATGGCGTGGTAAACACATAACATCGGTTTTCTGCACGCGTTATCGCCACATACAACAAACGAATTGTTTCTGCATACGCTTCATTAGCCATGGCTGCTTTCGCCTGTTCATCACCATCTAAGCTTAAGCACAATTGACCATGCTCATTATGATATTCAATATAGCTTACCGTTTTATTACCAAATTTGAGCGGATCTTTATGACGGGTAGAAAACGGAATAAAGACGATTGGATATTCTAACCCTTTAGCACCATGTTGGGTGACTATGCGAATTAAATCCCCATCGCTTTCAAGGCGCTGCTCTGCTTCTACATCACTATTGGCTGCGTTACTTTCTAAACTACATTGTTGTTCAAACCAATAAAGTAGTTCTTGTGGCTGTAAAAACTTTTGGCTTGCTGATTGTAAAATTTCAAATAAATGCAACAGATTCGTTAACGCTCTATCTTTGTTTTCTAATGAGATTTTAAAGTGTTGATGCATTAAGTTTATCGCCATCGCAATAAAACCTTGCCGTTGCCATTGAGTTCTATAATCAAAAAAGCTGAACTTCAACGTTTGATAAGCCATTTCATCTTGCTGAAGTTTATACAACGTAGAGGCATCAAAACCCAATAACCCACTGGCCAAAGCCTTTAAGTATAATCGTTCATCTTCTGGCGCCAATATTCCCTTCAACACACTGATAAGTTGTTTGGCTTGTTCACTATGAAATAAGTTTGCCCGATCAGATAAAAACACACTAGCCAAGTTAGCGGCTAACAGTGCTTGTTTGATATCAGCGGCCTCGCGTCCATCACGCACCAAAATAGCAATATCTTGCGGCTTAACTTCACCCTCAGTCAATAATTGTATTATTTCATTGGCACACCAGGTTGCCATTAAAGGTCTAACTGACTGTTTGCTAACATCGTCTTCACCTGAAAAGTGAATAAATTGCAGCGCTTTATTTTTGGTGTTCGATTCTTTGTTTGCTTGGGTACTTGATGGCTCATCAGTTTTACCTGCATAAACTGATTGATATGGAATACCGTAACCAAATACCGTATTATTACCATCACCCAAAAAAACCTGATTATAAGCATTAACCATATCAGGACTTGAGCGCCAGTTAGTGTCCATAAGCCAGTGATAATCGCAGTCATTACGTGCGCTCAAATAGGCAAAAATATCACCACCACGAAAACCATAAATGGCTTGTTTAGGATCGCCAATAAGATAAAGTGCTGATTCTTTTTGTTGATATTGAAGCTGTTGTGCTTTTTGATCTTGAGACTTTTTATCTAAAGACTGATAGTAAATGCCCTGCAATATAGCAAATTGCTGGGGATCAGTATCTTGAAATTCATCAACAAGAGCAACAGGATATTGCGTTAATAATGTTTGCGCTAACCGCCTATCTTCTTCACTTTTTAAGCAATCTGCTAAGGTATTTATTAAATCATCGAAGTCGAGTAAGTTATGCTGCTCTTTGGCTTGTTGAACTTGCTCGCGTATTTGATAAATAGCAGCACGAACTATTTGATAAGCCTTGGCTTTATTAATTTTTTTAGCTATATCTTTAACATCAGCTTTAATTTGTTTACTACTTTCTAATATTTCAGCTAGTGCTGCTTTAAATGCCTTGGGATGTCGATTACCATTTAGTAAATAGTCTGGCATCGGCTGCTGTATTGCAGCGAGTAACGTTTGTTCATTAGTACATTCACTTAACGATGCTAACCAAGCTTGTAACTTAACTAACTCGGCCGCCCTCTTTTCTTGTTCATCGGCTTTTTTATGCGCAACTAAACCTTCATTAAGTAAACTTAAATCTGCTGTAATAGCACTGCAAGCTTGCTTAGCTAATTGAGTGAATTTATCCACTAAACCTTGAACATCAAGGACAGATAGCGCAGTTTTATGGGAAATAGCCTTCGCAAAGCTACTAACAAAAGCAGTTGGAGTACCCCAAAATTGAGCGACTAACGCAAAGGCATCACTGTTCTGTTTAGCCAGTTGTCGATACCAATCTTGGCAAGCCTCTAAGATCAAATCATTACTATTGGTCGACATGTTGGCGTTAAAAGGTAAGCCACTGGAAAAAGCGTGTTGTGTTAACGCTCGTTGACAAAAGCCGTGAATGGTAAAGATAGCTGCTTCATCTAAAAATAATAACGCACGTTTTAGCAGAAATTTAATTTTATCATGACTTTCTTTTTTAACACTGCTTACACGTTCGCTGATTGCTTGAAAATAACTATCCGATTCACATAATGTTTGCCAGTTAGTTAACGATTCACGTATAAAAGCATCGATTCTGCCACGAAGCTCTTGGGTCGCGTCTTTGGTAAAAGTCATCAGTAAAATTTCTTCTACTTTTAACTCTCGCTCGAGTAATAATCGCAAATAAATACGGGTGATATTATAGGTTTTACCGGTACCAGCGCTAGCTTCAATTAAATGTCTTCCTTTTAAAGGGATTGTTGCCGCCTCTAAGTTTTTCAAATTCATCTCGGTAGACATCAGCGACTTGCTCCTTTTGATGTTTTCATCGTGTTGGCACTAGCTTTTGACGCCTTTTCTTTTACAACACTGCGATACAGCCCTTGATAAACAGATTCAACTTGCGGTAATAAGGTATCAATGTCTGGGCATTGTGACCAAAAGTAATGGATATAAGCGTCTCGACCAAAACCGGGTATAGTTCCAATAGGCATGTCTGATCCTTGCCAGAATTCATCGAAACGATCTTGCGTCATTTCAATTCGTTTACCTCGTGATTCTTTAAATACTTGAGCAGCTAAATCACCATTGAGCATTAACGCTTTTTTTTGTCCTTGGGCATAAACATTGAGTAACATAACTAACTCTGCTTTAGCCTCTTCAGCTTCCGCACCACTAACACAGTATTGCTCAACTTTTTGCGCCTTAGTATTAAAATAAAAGCCGCGAGTGATGTTCACTTGGCTAAGAGAGTTAGTACTATAAGACGTTGTCGCACTATTTTGTTGTTGCCACACTTGCAAAATCAAGTGGTGTAAATACAAGGTGAATAAGTCTTTCGGTTTTGCACTCGAGCTACGGTAAAAAACCAGTTGCATGCCTGTATGAGTCGGCTTAACAGGCAATTGGGCGCTAAGCACTATGCTTTGTTCGGATGAGTGTCCGGCTATATTATTAAGCACTATTTGGCAATCAATTAGCACGGGATTATCACAACCTTGGGCAATAATTTCTTCGGCAAGTTGACTGCTCGCAGCAAGAGCATCATCAAAATGTGATTGTGTGCTCGGTAAGTCAGGAAATTTGCCCGATAAAGACGCTATATCAATAACGTGTTCGGTTGTCGCACTATTTTTAGCCGATAGACTGGCCGAAAGTAAATCTTGTTTTAGTAAATAATTTTCTAGATGATCTGCACTAAAAGGTTCAACATCATCAAGGGTTACCTGATTAATTTCTAAATATAAATTAAGCACCTTTTGTGCAAAAACTTTACTTGGATGTTGGAAAAAACGAATGAGTTCAGTCGCACTTAACGTATTAACGGTATCTGCTATCTCACATGCTTCAACAACCAATGTAGCTTGGCTTGTTTTAGCTTGCTCATTTTGACCTAACGTTAACCAGTTAGCATCAAAGCTGGGCTTAACACCTGACTCAGGATTTTTAACTAAGTAGTTATCCTCACTGTAAGGCTGCATTGGCATTTGATGAACATGAGAGTTTCCTTGCTCAAACTGCCAACCGTAACCTTGTGCCAAATAGTCCATTAACTCTTTTAACACCAATGACGGTTCTTTTTCATTATTATTTCTAATATTACGTCCCTGATAGCTTAAATATAACGCTTTTCTGGCAGATATTAGCGCTTCTAAAAACAAATACCTGTCATCACCGCGACGAGATCTATCGCCTAAAACAGCTTTGCTTTGTGCTATTAAGTCAAAACCTAATGCTGGGCGCTGTCTTGGAAACTCTCCATCATTTAACCCTAATACTGCGATCACTTTAAACGGGATACTGCGCATAGGTAACATCGAGCAAAAGGTGACTTGCCCAACCATAAACTGTTTACTGGCATCTCCTTGGCTAAAATGATTATTAAGAAAATCAACGATGATAGGTAATCCAATATCTTCATCAAAGTGCGCATGTTCGCAATACTCAACTAATGATGAGATTGCTTGTTCAATAATAGCGATACTGCTATCAATTTGGTTGTTAATTTGGTGAGTAGCTTGCTCAGTAGTATTCGTTGAAAAAACAACTCGGGTAGTAAAAAGTAATTCAATCTGAGTAAGTAAAAAACTCTGCCATGCTTTGGCGGTTCTAGCACTATTAAGCTGATGAGCAAAATGTTGTAATTGTTCGATAAACAACATTAACTGACCTAATAAGATAGCGTCATCACCTTCAACTGCACCAAGTAGTAGTTGATCGTGATAAATACTGTTCGTGTCAGAATAAGCAAAACCTTGTAACAAACGTGATAAGCCTTGCTGCCAAGTAAAACTATTACTGGCTTGTTCTCCTAATAACGCCTCTTTATGTGCTTGGTCTAAACCCCAGTGAATAGTAGCTTGTTGCAACCAAAGGCAAATTTTTTCACTGTCTTCTTCGTTGATTGCGAATTTATTAGCCACCGCAGGCAAACGAATAAAGCTGAGTAATTGAGATACTTGAAAACGCGAGTCGGGTAAGGTTAACAGTTCGCTAAAAGCGGCAATTAATGGATCGCTGTCTTTAGCGCTCCGATCGGCAATTGAACACGGTAACGGTGGCACTTCATCGGTTAAATCCTGCCATCCACGGGTAAAAACAGCATTAACATAAGGCGCATATTGTTCTATTTGAGGGCACATCACCAACACATCTTTTGGCGTTAACTTGTCATTGCTATGCACGGTGTCATTAAACTGATGAAGCAAGTAGTCATGTAACGCTTGAACTTCACGTAGCGCACTATGACAACTAACAATAGTGATTGAATCGTCAACTAACAGCGAAGGTTTCTTTGTCGCATCACCGTATTCTGTTGCATCACTTAGCGTTAAAATATCATTTTGAAGTTGATGTAAAATAAACGCTGATGGCGTTAAATTTTCATTGTCATCTTGATCACTATCGTCGTTACTGGCTTTAACAAACAATTCAATATTAACGGTACTGTAGTCTTGTAGCAACGCTAGGAATTCACGGCCTTGTTGACCAAAATTTGCCAGTAACGGGTTACCAACAAATAGATGTTCATCATCGTTAGCACCGCTTGACCAATGAGATAATTTTTTTATCGCCTGCTTTTCATTAGTAATGTCACCCCAATAAGAAAAACAGGGATTTAAATGAAAAAAGTCGACATCAATAAATTCGCTCAACGCATTGATAAAGTTTAACCACATAGGCGCCATGGTATTAATGCCAAAAAAACTCATCCGTTTAGGAAGAATATTGGGATCATTACTCAATTTATCGGCTATATTGGCAATTGCATCATTAAGTAATTCAACCGGGTTATAAGGCAATTGACCAAGAAGTAACTGCCACAGTTTGGCTTGCCATTTATTCTCAACACTCAGCGGAATGACTTCTTCGCTGCGTTGCCATGCATCAAGCCACTCTGGGCGAAAAATTAAATATTGTTCGTACAAGTCAGCCATTTGACCTGCTAATTGATACCGTTTCAAATCTGCTTTACTTGACGTCTCTAATGTAGCGCCTGATGACGGGGTTGCTCTAGTGTCTGGTGTTGTATTTGATGTTTCTTTTGATACTGTCGGATTAAGCCAATAGATGGTCGCCGGGGTGAAATCATCATCATTGATGACCGTTTCCGTTGCTAACAAGGCATAAATACGCCAAGTAAGCACTTCTCTTGAGTAAGGTGACTGCTCAGGCACTTTATCTTCGCTAGCTAGCGTTCTTATTAGCTGCCATAAATACTGAGCAGGTAACGCGTAACGCATATTCATACTAATTCCGCGTTCACTTGCGATGGCAAGATTGAGCCAGTGCTGCATGCCTGCATTTTGCACAATAATAACTTCTTGGTTGAAAACACCTACGGGAGAAACCTGGGAAATTTTATTTAGCAAGGTTAACAAATTTTCCATTTTATTGGCGGGATAAAGGTTAATCAATACTGAACCTATTTACTTAAATTTAATAGATAAATTTAACCATAAGCATGCAGTGAACACCATTAATTTAGGTAAATAATTACAAGTATGTCAGTATAACTTTTTTCATTGGTTAATTTTTATCACTTTACCCTCAAAGCAGTTGATAATCATTAAAATTGCTTTATTAAGAGGTCGATGTGAGTAATTTTATGAGCCAGTTATTCAAATAGGTATAAGTAACTATAGGCGACAATTATTGCAGGAATGGCAGAATATAATGTCGCAATAAGTGCCATTTTAGGGGCTAGCGCAATAGCAGGAAATAATGCATCGCCATCATTACTAATGGCATTGCCTAGTTGTGCAGAAAGCGGAATAGTGCCCGATAAGTATAAGCTAGTTGTTATTATTTGAGGACCACAGCCAGGAAGTAAGCCGATAGTTATGGCAATTAAGGGCGTTAAATTTCCCCATTGAGCGAAGAATGTTGCAATATTTAAGTCAGTGAAATGCATTAATAGCTCAAAAATTAGAAAAGCGATGATTACCCAACTGGCAACAAAGTTAGTATCCTGAGCGACTTTTTGAAATAAACTACGAGTGTTCACCTTCGAATCTTCAGAAACGGTTGTTTGGTAGTTAGTTACTTCACCTGAGCATGCCCAAAGCGTTATGGCTATAACTATAATGACTGCCCCTATTAAATTAATAGTACCTAAAGATAAGTTAAAGATTTGGTCTACATCAAGTTGAAATGAAAATAAAAGCGCGATAATAACAGAAGGCAGCAACAGCCATTGCCATAATATGCCCTGCCATTTGATATAAAAAGAAAATTGATTCTTTGATATTTTTTCATCACAGTTAAACCTTGGCTTCGGTGTTTTTTCTGGACGCATAAATTGATTACCATGAATATAATCAACGATAATACCTGAGACTATGCCGACGATAACACCCGCTACAATAACAAATAGCCCGGTACTAGGGCGTGCAGCTAGTAGTAAAAAAGCAGCATCACCCATGGTTGCAGTAAGCACAGCAACCACCGACCCAAAAGAAAATTTGCCTTGCACAAACTGTGTTATAACAATAATAGCACCGCCGCAGCCAGGCATCGCCCCCATTAAGCTAGCAAAAACAACTTGATATTTACTCTGAGAGAATTGCGCGTTAATAAACCATTGATAACGAGTAAATAAATTAGCAAGGTAATGATATAAAGTTAAACTTGCGGCCACATAAGCAGAAACTTGCCAAAATGCGTCAGCTAATGCATTGATAATAATTAGGTAAGTAGAATCATTTATCAGAAAAGCCAAGATGAGCATCGGTAAAAGTAAACGTTTGTGGGTTAAATAAACATTTGTAAGTGCATGTTTTCTATTATCGAATTGCTGGCTTAATTCCATCTACGAAATTTCCTGAATATTGATGACTTAACGATGTTTTTTAGCATAGAGGCACTACTGGCTGAAGAAACACTTTGATTATTCTACCAATAATTTGTTTTTTGCAGACGGGCCCTAACTTTTCAATCGCAATACTGGATGAGTTTTCACCTTTGCACCAAATCAGATCATGTTTATCAACGATAGCGACTGTTTTTATTAACAAACCATGCTCAGGATGGTTGATTAGTATCGTTTGATTAGGCTTTATTATTTTAAAAGCAAACCAATGCCCAACTAAAACGTAGCTGTGCTGAGGGATACGCGGAAACATGCTATGCCCTGTAACTTTCCAAATTTTCAAGCCTAAAAATGTCATGCTGTTAGCACCGGATACACTATTGCTTGTTCTGGTGGATAAGGACAAATAGCCGTATATGTTTCAACCCCTTTACATTGCCAAAATATTTCAGCGAAGCGATTCACTTTATTTAATAAAGCTAAAGTCACTTTTTTATCAATGTGTTGTTTGGCACTTGAAGTCGTTAACATTATGCTGTGTACTAAGGAATGTAATTCTGGAAATTTTTCTAATTGAGGTGTTTTAATAAAATCGCCCCAAATAATCATAATTTCTTTTTTCACCTGTTGACCTTGTTTTTCTTTTTCAGCGACTAGGCGATAAAATTGAGCAATGTCCGTAGCTGAAAGTTGCTCCTTTGCATTGTGTTCATTTAACAAATCAACCATACGAACCATCGTTAAAACAGCTAATTGAGCAGTAATAGGATCATATATTTTACAAGGAATATCGCAGTGAGCGGAAACAGTAGAAAAACAGAGTTTCTCATCTAGCTTATTGATCAGGTTATAAAGCATGTTGATTACCTTTTAGTTGTTTAGATACTTTAGATTTGATAATTGTTTTTTAGCAATTTACGATGTAAAAAAACTAACACCATTAATGCCGGTGTAAGCCATAATACGTGTACCAGACTCGCGTATATTGAAGAGTGATCATGTCCCACGTGAGCATAAGTGGGTAGTGACATGAATAAGCCAATGCAAAGTGTTATTAAGTAATATATTTTCATTTTAAAATTAATCCTTGTATACCTTAATGAGTAATGGGTTGTTTTAAGTTAAGATCTGCTTTAAATTCTGATAATGATTCTAGACATGTCTCACATATTGGATGGCGTTTTGAAAACATTAAAATAGGCATAAACGTTATTTTTAACGCGTTATGGGTGATAAGTTTTGTGTCTTCACAGCAATCATCCGAATTGCACTCTAAAAGCATTCTCTTATGTGGGATCAGTAAATACTGTAAAGATAAATCGGGATTATCTTGCGCTTCAAACAATGAAGCTAAGTTGTGATAAGTACAAATCCAAGCCATTAACAGTGACACTTTGGTAGTATTAGCTGACCATAAAAAATCGAGATGAAAAGCCGCTTCTTTATAGCAGTATTCTGCTTCCTGTAACTTTCCATTATGAAAATTGTCATTACCATTATTTAACAAATTTCTCCACTCAGACATAGGTACTCCTCCATATATTGTGCTACTTAACATTATTGATAGCCTCATCATTAACTTATTATTACTATTTTTGAAATGACATATTATTTATCTCTTAAAATAAAATCACTTCAATGATAATCATTCTCATTTGCATTTACAAGGTGTTTATTATAATATTACAATCGTTTGATAAGCATTAACCGTTCTCGGGATAATTTATACCCGTGTTATACCAATCAGATTAATTAATGGTTCAAATTTTAATGAGGGTAAATTTTCAAGAACACAGGTTTTTAGTTCCAGACAAAACCTAAGTACCTACATCCATGTAAGCAAGACGCTTGATTGAGCAATAGCTAGCTATTGGGATTGAAAGCAACGATGTTATTGGATATTTATACCATTTAAAAAGATCACTTAGTTAGTCTGACTGGTATTACCTCAAAATGCAGGATTCAGCTGGAATTAGAAACGTCTTTAGGCACAGGTTCATAGTTCCCGACTGAACCTAAGTACCTAAATCCATGTAAGCAAGGCATTGATTGAAGAGAATAGTTATTCTATTGTCAAAATCAATAACGCAGCATAAAACGTTTCTAAACCAGCCTTACGGGGATGTCTGAGCATATCATGCTATTCGTTGCATCTATTTTTAAGGGCGCTACATGGTGACACCTTAGCACTCAAGTTTGGCATTTTGAGCCAAACTTAAGATTGGTGTTAAATTTAATGAGGTCGTTCATCGTGGGTATTAAAGTTGTCGGTATTGAACTAGCTTCTTTATAATCACAAGTCCCAATCGGAACTGATTACTTGCTTTGGTGCCATGTAGGAGTTACACTATAATTATTGATCAACTTGTAAGGATTACCTCATGACTACTCAAACTACAAAAGAAAATACATCACACATCAATTCTGGTGCTGCGTTTCGATTGTGTAATAGCATATTAGAGAAGTGGGGTTGTTCTACTAATGAAAAACAAGCGATTTTAAGGTTAACTAAGAGCAGTTATCACCGTTACAAAAAAAACAATGATAGTGCATCTTTATCTAGTGACCAGTTAGAGCGTATTAGTTATATAGCTAACATCCACCAAGCCTTAAGATTGGTATTTTCTAATCCTGATAATGTTTATGGTTTTATGCGTATGAAAAATGATAATCCATACTTTAATGGTAACTCTCCTCTATCACTTATTAGTTCGGGTAACTTTGGCACGTTGTATGAAGTATTTAAGCGTATAGACGCGATGCGAAGTGGGCAGTGGTAGAGTGAATAACACAGTAAAAATTATTAATCAGATTGCTTACCGATTAGTCAATTCTAAGTTTCCACCGATCACTCTGTTTGATGATGTCGTGAGTGTTGCTGATTTTGAAACAGTTTACGCTATTCAATCATTAACTAATCCTAGAATTTTAAATGAACTTGGTGATATTTCATTATTATCAAGTGATGAAATTCCTTTTGGCATTGATGGGGTCAATTATGTTACCGCACCATTTACACATGTAGACCCTGATGGCTCACGTTTTAGTGATGGCTCCTTTGGTATTCTTTACTTGGCGGATGATGTTGATACTGCCATTAAAGAAACGCTATACCATCAAGAAAAGTGTTTTCAAAGAATTCATGGTTTACATTTCGATACGGTTGATATGCGCTGTTTACAGATTAAATTTAGTGCAAATGTTGTTGATTGTACAAGTGTGGAGAACATTTATCATAGTGATGATTATTCAGTTCCTAGAATTTTAGGGGCGAAACTGAAGAAAGCCAACAATCAAGGAATTCAGTACAACTCAGTACGTAACAAACATGCTATCTGTTGGGGGTTATTTTCACCTATTCATGTATCTTCAGCTATTCAAACAAAGTATCTTGAGTTTATTTTTGATGGTAAAAGCATCTCCCGCGTAAGAGAACTCGTCAACAAATAAAAATACAATTGGGAGGGATGATAAAGGTTGACTGAATTAAATGTTCATAAAACCTTCGGAAATTCTCATCTGTTGACACCATTATCATTATTTATGACACCTCCACAGATGGATTTGCAGTTGGTGCAAAAAATGTACCTACTTAACGACCTTTGTTATCGCAGTGATTAGTCGAACAGTGTTTTCAATAATATGTCTGCTATCTTCAAGGATAGCTGACATTAGAATTTATACTCTATGGCGCTAACGCCCCCCAAGCGAGATATAAGAATTTAAATAGCGCTTCAGAGCAATAAAAAAGTAAGCATTTTCCATAGTTGATTATGGAAGGTTAAAGCAAACGTGGCCCGACATATAAGTCAAATAAAATAAATAACCAACTATTTAATTTGATATTAAAAAGGAAAACCTTTTACGTTAAGTTTAGTAGTGTAAATACCAGCTTTAAGGCATAATTTGTCACCACATAGGCGAAGTTTATCACCGTCCATTGGTGCGGTTAAGCCCGTTACAAATAAGGTTTTACCGTCACCACCACCAAAAGCAATATTAGTGACAATGTGAATTCCTGGTACGTTTATTTGACCCACTTCTAGATTATTTCTGTCTATTACCACAACCACTTGCCCGTCGGTTCTTGTTGGTAATTCACGAGTGGTTGTAACATAAACGTTACCACTGCAGTCTTTACCCAAGCCGTCAATTGGTGTATTTAACAATTGTTGTGGGTTTGATACCTTCCCTGCTGTTAAGTCAAATGTCCATAACCCTTGTAATCCACCAACAACAAGTTGTTGTTGATCAAGCGATAATATAATGCCATTAGGCTTATCTCGCAGCGCTGGCACCAATTCAGTTACGGCTGTTGCATTTACTCTACCATCGACAGTAACACGGTAAATACGCTGCCCTGGCTCTGTTGAACCCGGTTGACCACCACCTTGAACCGTTCCCGGGTTAATATTTGACGGCGTATTCCAATTAGGATCGGTGAAATAAACCGTGTCATCATGAGCAATCGTTAAATCATTAGGCGAATTAAAACGTTTATCTTGGAAGGTCGTTACAATTGGCGTGATTTGTTTAGTTTGCCAGTCGATATATGAAATAGAGCCATCTAGCTGACGCCCTGCGACTAAATTACCTTTACTGTCTAACGCTAAACCATTCGTGCCTGCAACCGTGTCTTTCAACCAAATTTGTGGATTTTCGCCTAGAACCCAACGCCATAGTGTGGTTTGATTACTTAGCTCAAAACCACTTTCATCGGGCTGATGTGAGCCCATATTTGAGTAATACAACGCGCCGTCGTGCCACACCGGACCTTCAATGTTGTTATATCCTTGGTACATAAGTGGAATATTCTGTTCGCGAGTAAGCGATACATTTGTTAAGTCCAGCTTTATATTTTCAGACCCTGTGGGGCAATAAGTTGCATTGGCACTAGAGATTGATGACAAGTTTCTGGTTATGTTAGTAGTAGTCACACTCGAACATGACGCAACAAATAAACTAGAACAAATAGCAGCAAATGTGAGCTTGCTGAATTTACATGGTCTAAAAAGCATAAAAGGTATCCTATTTAACATTTTAACAACTTATTGGTTAGTTATAAATTGTATTTTTCAATTAACGTTAGCGTGTTGATTTACGCATAACCAACTCAAATCCGGTATTAATATAATTTGATGAAGAAGATGGTGATGAACTGTTAACGCCTTTTTGGTTAATTCGCTCAAAAATAAGTTCCATCGCGTTTTTGCCCATATTGTATCGGTTGACACTAACGCTAGAAAGAGCAGGTTCGGTGTAGGCTGCCATTTCAATGTCGTTATAGCCAAAAACGCCGAATGAATCCGGCACCTTAATATGCATTTTTTTGCATTCATGCAATACTCCTATCACCAAATCGTCGTTACAACAAAATACGGCGTCACAGTCACCCTCGGTTGTGGCCATTAATTCTCTAAATAATGTCGTTCCCATGGTAACAGAAGAGGGTTGAGGGCTAGTGATGATTCGAGTTAATTCTAAACAATTGACTGCCGCTAACACCGATTTAAACCCTGCCAAACGATCACAAGTACGAGGATCCATTCTTGCGCCGATAAAGCCAATTTTAGTGTATGATTTATCAAGTAACGACTGTGCCACGGCGGCACCTGCTTGGTAATGTGAAAGCCCAACGTTCATATCAATTGGATTGTCTACTTTATCCATTATTTGCACTATGGGTATACCAGACGATTTTAGCATGGATATTGCGACGTCGGTTTGTCCGCCACCCGTAATAACTAATCCCTCTGGGGATTGTCCTAATAAGGTTCTAATAGCCCGTTCTTCTTCAATAGGAGAGTAATGAGTATTAGATAATAAAACTTGATAATGAGCCGGAACCGTAATGTCGTATATTCCGCGCAGTACATCGTTAAAGACTACGTTAGACAATGAAGGAATTAAAACGCCAATTAACTTTGACTTTGATGATGCTAAGACACTTGCCGACCGATTTGGTATATAACCCAGCTCGTCAATTGCAGCTTCTACTTTTTCCCGAATATTAGCACGTACCCCTTCAGAACCATTAACTACTCTAGATACTGTTATAGGGCTAACTCCAGCTTTTTTTGCTACATCTTTTAATGTAAGACGGTTACCATTTCGAGACGTTACCGTAGGGGGAGAATTATTACTGGACATACAACCTCGAACATAGATACTTAAAATAGAATCAATTATTTACAAAGTAAATTAATATAAAGGAATTAATGATGATAAAAAACATATTTTCCTGAATAATCTATATTATGAGACAATTAACTAAATGCTAAAAACGTAAACTAAAATACAAAACTTAACACCAAAACAATTAAAAAGGCGATACTGCCCAATAACGTTTCCATAACAGTCCATGTTCTTAATGTAGTTTTTTCATCCATTCCAAGTAATCGACTCACCAGCCAAAATCCAGAATCGTTGAAATGAGACAGCACGGTTGCACCACCAGCGATTGCAATCACAATAAAGCAAAGGTCGAGCGACGACAAACCGACTGTCGCGGCCACCATAGGGGATATAAGGGCTGCAGTAGTAGTAAGCGCCACGGTAGCTGATCCTTGAGCAACTCGAAGACAGGTAGATATAACAAAAGCAGCCACAATAACGGGCATACCTGTATCTGCAAGCAGTCCAGCAAGGGCATCACCAATATCACTAGAGCGCAATACACCTCCATACATCCCTCCGGCACCAGTAATTAAAATAACACTACATATTGGTGCTAGTGACTCACCACATAGCCTTTCTAATTCTTTCATCCCGTAATCTTTTGCAAAAACAAATAAACAAACCACCAGTGTTATAAGTAACGCGATGGGAGTTTTACCAATCATTCTCAAAACCTGAGTAAATGGATTCGAACCATCAATAATGCCCGCAGCAGTTAGTGTGTTGAGGCCGGTATCTAGGAAAATCAGCAACATGGGTAACAAGAGTAACGACATGACTGTCGCAAACCTAGGGAGTTTAGAGGGCTGTGAACTTGACTCTGTACCATAAAGTAATTTCGATAAGGAAATATCAAATTTTTTGCCAGAATATACACCAAACAAATAAGAGCCTAAATACCATGTAGGCATAGCAACCAGTAAACCCACCAACAGTAATAATCCGATATCTGCACCCAAAAAACCTGCGGCGGCAACGGGACCAGGATGAGGCGGTACAAAAGCGTGCATTACCGCAAAAGCACCCGCTGCTGGCAGCGCATAAATAAGTAAAGAACCACCAAATCGTTTAGCCAAACTGAAAATAATGGGCATCATCACAATTAAACCGGCATCAAAAAATATTGGAAATCCAAATATCAATGAGGCTATACCGAGGGCTAAAGGGGCTTTTTTTGCACCAAATTTACTTATCAATTTATCTGCCAAAACCTGAGCACCGCCCGAGACTTATAACAGTTTCCCTATCATGGCGCCAAGTCCAACCAACAAGGCTACAGAGGCAAGCGTACCACCAAAACTACTCGTTAATGTTGGCACAACCTCTTCACTAGGAATACCGGCAATAATAGCGGTGCAAAAACTCACCAAAATCAACGAAACAAAGGCATGAACTCGTAATTTTATGATCAGGAAAAGTAGTGCAATAAGAGATAGCGCAGCAACACTAAGTAAAAAAGATGGACTTTGAGTCTGTAAAATATCTTGCATAAGGTACCTTGTAATTATTTAGTAATAAATTTCGAGCGCTATATTTATATAAAGAAAACAGCTATCAGAGTATTAAGCAGAATAAACGTCGATTTGATAAAATCTAAAGTATATATGTAACGAGGAGGTAACTTAGTTATCCATTGCTGCCAGTCACTTTTGAATTATTAACGATCACTTTGGTGCGCATTATAGTTAGAGTTTGCTTTACTAGCGGCAGCTCCAAGACTTAAAACGGTCGTTATCATCAATGATTCCCTTATGACTTCTGATCCTACACAACGGGCATAGAGGATTTAAACCGAAGCGGCAGTTCCTCTGACAAAAAGGATATTTTAATAAGGGGGAACAATCCCCTTATTTCACCCTTTCACCTATTCATAATCAGAAGCGTAAGTTTCTTCATATGAGTGCGAATATAGCTCAAATAAATTGCCGAACGGGTCTTCTAAATAAACCATTTTGGCTGGCTTACTGTCGTCTTCTGGATGATAGCGCATAACATCCATTCTTACCTTACCGCCAAACTCTTCAGTTTTTTGCATAACCGTTTCAAAATCATCTGTTTGAAGACAGAAATGGAAAATACCAAGTCGAGAGAAATCAATATCGTGACGCTCCGCACGCTCTTTCATTTCAAATAATTCAACACCAATACCATCTGTCGTCACTAAATGTGCAATATTAAAGCCTTTGAAACCGTTACCAAATACAGCTATGCACATTCTACCGATTGCGGTTTCACGCTCTTCAATTACTTTTGTGTTGCCCATGACAACTTTTAGACCAAGTACCTTTGTGTAGAATTCTACTGCTTTATCCATATCACCAACCATAATACCAATATGATTCATTTTCATAATTTACTCCAAACTTAGTTATTTAATCTATTAATCAATTTGATAAAGCTATTTTATGAAAAACAACCTATTAAATAAAATTATCATTTATAATGGAAATGATAATTTATTGTTATAGGTGGTTAGTAATGCTAAACCCTACTTGGTTAAATACGTTTGTAATGCTCGTTGATATTGGGAATTTTACTAAAACCGCTGAAAAGCTATTTATGACCCAGCCTGGAGTAAGCCAGCATATTAGTAAACTTGAAAAAGCATGTGGTCATTCCTTAATCCGCAGAGAAAAAAAGAGTTTCGAAGTAACTGAGCAAGGTAGTTTAGTTTATCAATATGCAGGGCAATTAGTTAAAAATGAACAAGCGTTAATGGAACAGTTGGCGTTCGACGACCCGTTTTCTGGCGATTGTACTTTAGCTTGCTCTGGTGCACTTGCACTGATGCTTTACCCTAAGTTATTGGATTTACAAGTTCAGTATCCACAGCTTGTTGTTAAACTAAAAGCAGCTCCTAATCATCAGGTATTAAATGAAATACAAACGGGAATAATTGACCTTGGTATCATCACTGACATGCCAAGTTACAGTCTATTTGATGTAACTGAACTTGGCCGAGAGCAGCTATGCTTAGTGCTTCCCATGAATGCTGAAACACGCAGCTATAGCGAAAATTTATTAACAGAGCTTGGTCTTATTAATCACCCTGACGCCGAACATTATTTATCTATTTACTTTGCACAAAGTCAGGAATCTAATTTTACTCAATTGAGCATTAAAGAGATCCCTGTTACAGGTTATGTAAATCAAATAAGCCAAATATTGCACCCTGTAGCCAAAGGGTTAGGCTTTACCGTGTTACCAAAAAGTGCTGTAGATACTTTTCAGGAACCTAAACAGTTGAAAATATTTTCTCCAAAAAAACCAGTAATGCAAACCTTATATATGGTGACAAAGAGAAACAGAGCACTACCAGCACGTTTTGAAGTAGTGAAATCAATATTACAAAAACAATTGGATGCTGTAAAAATGTGCTGAGGTTAAGGTCAGCTCTAGGCCCTGCCTAGCTAACTCCGATATTCACTGGCCTATTGGCGCGAGATGGCTCATATGTGTTAAGCATTATTTTTTACATATTTCATCCAAAGGAACTCATTCTTGATATTCTGAATGTTTTTCAACAAATTGGTTCAAAGTTTGTTGGCCTCCTTGGCGAACCTTGTTTTGGAAAAAAGAGGTCCATCCCAAAACTAATCCTATGGGTCCCATAGCCATTTGAATCCATTTATAAAGATTGAAATTATCATAGTGTTTAATGATTTTTCCATCCTTAAATATAAACTCAGCATCAACTTGGTTGTGGACATGCCTACCTGTTTTAGAAAACACATATTTGGCTTCCCAATGGACTTTTCCGTTGTGGTCATCTGCCTGTATTCCCTCGAAAGTTCGACTATTCGGATCTCCTCCTTTTTCTAAGAGCATGTGCCACATAGCTTTGGCCTTAGGGCCTTTTAATCGAAATAATGGATCAGAAAACTCAATATCAGGGTGGTAACAATCATACATTGTGGCATAATCTGATTGTTTGAATGCGTTATAAAACGTTTCAATAAGCTGTTCATTTTCGTTCATGTTTTCCCTCCATGTTTAAAGTTAATTGTTAAGACTGCACTGTTTTTATCAAATACTCGTGATGAACCTCTGATGCTTAACGCCCTGTTAATGGGCAATAATTAGTTGGCTAAAAAGTTCAGGGACGAATACAGCCAACTGATTTTTGTCCAATTAAAAAGATTTTAGCTCTTTATTTCTTGCAGATGATTATATAAATGCATCAGGTGCGCTTTTTCATATTCATCTTTTGTTAGTTCACCATATGCAAAGTGCGGGGCAAGAGTCCCCTGATAACTATCAAACTCAATCAATGATTTTTTCAAGCGATCTAGAGCTATTATTGAGTCTAAACTTTTAGTAAGTGTTGGGGCGCTTGGAATTGGTTCATTTAACCCGTGAGTCATCTTGCCTTTAGATGAAAAAATTGAAAATGCTAATTTACCAACGGTGCTCTTAAATAAACTCGATTTATGTTCTGGAAATTGAGACATTGAAAACTCTACACTTTGTGCGCAATGTGTAAATATTTGATACGGATCCCATTCACCCAAATTTAGAAGGTTTTCATTAGATAATTCATCTAGCTTTTTTAAAGCAAAGTCGACTGTAAGACTATCTTTACTTCTCTCTTCAATGAGGTGAAATGTCCCAGCACCTATTCCTATAATCGCCGCCCCACTTGCCAGTGAAGCTTTAACAAACTGCCTACGTTTCATACCATGTCCTTAAATACCAACACTCTGTTAACAGTAAAATTAACACCGAACAATAGCGTTAATACAAATGTTAGCTCCAAAATTTTCTAGTTAATCAATAAATGAGCCACCGGCCTTTAATGTAAACAAGTACAAATTATGGTGGGGGTCTCTGTTTGTTGTGTCAGGTACCTGTTTAAAAATAGAGTTTGAAATATAGCTTGTTGTTTTCTATTACGAGCAAGTAAATAAAAAAGCAGATACCAATAATCATTATCTGCTTTTTACTCAATCAGGTAAGAAGCAATTACCTTTGAGGTGTAATTAAGTACTTCTCACCTGTAGCTTGTTTAGAATAAGCCGCTATCGATTGTAATTGTAATACCTCTGCCAATGACACTTCATGTGTGTAGTGGCTAGCAAATGTTGTGGTGATTTCATCTGCAACACGTTTACGCATCGCAATTACAGTTTTAGTACCTAGTTTACCTAGTATATTGAATAATAAGAATCCATTAACACCCCAAGCAAAACCGAAGTTACGATTTAGCGTAATAGGGCCACGGTTTAATGCGCCATAAATGTAAACTTGTTTGAAAGTGTCAGAGCCATAAACGCTGTATTCTTTCATATCACGAGTCGCAGCAACTTCCATACAATTCAGAATGTCACTTGTTAATTGACCACCACCAATTGGGTCAAACGCAATAGTTGCACCAGTTTCAATAATCGCCGCTGTTAATTCAGCAAGGAAGTTATCACTACTTGAATTAACAACATATTTTGCGCCCATATCACGTAACAGAGTTTCTTGTTCTGCTTTACGTACAATGTTAATTAAATCGACGCCATCGGCAATACAAATACGGTTTAACATTTGACCAAGGTTAGACGCCGCCGCTGCATGAATGATGGCTTTATGACCTTCAGCACGCATTGTTTCAACCATAGCTAATGCGGTAAGCGGATTAACAAAAGAAGAAGCACCTTCTTTAGCCGTTGTACCTTCTTTTAATTCTAAACAGCTTTGTACATTGGCACATATATATTGACGATAAGTTCCACCGCCAATCACTGCAACGGTCTTACCCATTAATGCTTGTGCCGTAGGAGATGAGCCAGCTGCCACAACGGTACCTGCACCTTCATTACCAACAGGCGTTGTTTTACCAACACGTGTTTTAACCGCGGGCATAAACTTAGCTGGAACATCAGCAATAATGGCTGGGCTTTGTTCAGTGCCTGATTGTGTCGCTGTTGTCATATCAGCAGCGCTGAACATAACCCCTAAATCAGAGGGGTTTAATGGTGCAGCTTCAATGCGAATAACAACTTCATCGGCAGAAGGTTTTGGCATTTTGATATCTTGTAAGGCAAGTGTTAATTTATTGTCTTCGCTAATTGTTGAAGTAAGTTGGATATTTGTATCTGTCATAGGGTTTTGCTCCTGCAAATAATTAAGTTTGTTAACCAATCACTTTATTGTATTGGCTATACCTTGTTCGTTGTTGAATTCAAGTAATAATTTTAGTATTGGTGATTTTTATCGCTATTTGGCATTCGCTGCTTGAATCTGCGTTTTCACCTTTTGGATAAACTCTGGCATGTTTGTCAGACGATCTGTCTCCACGTTTTGGGCAATGGCAGATTGACTCATGGAATCGTTCCACTCTTTCATTCCAGGTACCTCTGCAAGTACATCCCAGTCAAGTTGGCTAGAGCCAAAAGAACTGACAATGGTGTTGACGTAATAAACGTAGATGTCAGCCATCGTGAATTGTTCACCTACAACCCAAGGTGAAAACTGACACAAGCGACTTAAGGCGGTAATTCCACGGTTTAATACTTGACGTACTTCAGCTGCAACCGATTCAGGAACTGTAGTGCCTGAAAATGCATAAGGTATAAGTCGTCTGCTTGGCAGCTCAAAATAAAGCTCTGCTATTTTCATAATTTGACGCACAACAGCACGTTCTCCAGCATTTTCAGGGTATAGCGGAGTTGCAGGGTAAGTCTCTTCGATAAAGTCACAAATGACACTCGACTCTGAAATATGAAGGCCCTCAGGTGTTGTGATAACAGGTACTTTGCCAGCTGGACTGATTGTCAGTAACTCGTCACTACCACCGTAAATAAGGTTTTCTTCGAATGGCAGTTCTTTGTATAGAAGTACATGTTTCACTAGGTTGTAATAGTTGCTAGCGGCAAAACCGTGCAAAGTAATCATAAGTCAGTTTTCCATCATTAACATGAAGGTTGTTTTTAATTGCCGAAAAAATGCAATTAAAGCACCTGTATTTATCAGGCTGCAACAAGGTCAAAGTTGCAATGTATAAGTTAAACACATTATTACTTGTTTTAATTTGGTTATATATAGAGGGAAATGCGAATCACTATTGCTTTTAAGACAATAATAAAGCAAAAATACTCAGATATTCATTTATGGGGGAAGTTAGTTGGATCAACTACGTGCAATACGCTATTTCAGTAAAGTAGTCGCAACTGGCAGTTTTACCAAAGCTGCGCGTACTTTTAATGTGCCGCCATCATCGCTGTCGAGACGAGTTGCTGATTTAGAAAAGAGTTTGGGAGCGACGTTGTTAAAGCGTTCTACCCGAAACGTTAAACTAACAGAAGTGGGACAAATTTATTATAACGATGTACAGCAAATATTGAATAAACTAGAGCAAAGCAATGAAACTGTTCGTAGTTACCAAACAACGCCAATGGGGCGTTTATGTATAAGTTCGATGGTAGGTTTTGGTGACAAGATATTGCTTCCTTTGCTAGATGAATTCAGCGCGTTATACCCTGAAATTGTATTAGATGTCAGTTTGAGTGACGAGTTATCAACACTCGGACGTGACGATGTCGATATTGCTATACGGGGTGGTTACGCTCCAAATGAACGAGTGTTAGCGATAAGACTAATGGACAATGGTTTCATTCCTGTAGCTTCACCAAGTTATTTAGAGAAACACGGAGTGCCTAAAAATGCAATGGAATTAAAGGAACATAATGGCCTTTATTTTAAAACGCCAACAGGACCAACGCCTTGGTTATGCAATATGAATGGTCAATGGCATGATGTCTCAGGGCCAGCGGTAGTTATTTCAAATAACGGCCCTTGGCTGGCGAAAAAAGCCTGTGATGGTGAAGGCATTATAATGTCAACGCGTTGGGCGTTAGCTTCATACCTTGAGTCGGGGAAGTTACAAGAACTTAAGTTTAAGCATGAGTTAGCTATAACTCAAAATTCTGATATGGCCGTTTATTTGTTATATCAAAAACAGCGCTACTTAGTACCAAAAGTAAAAGTGGCAGTAGACTTTTTAGTTGAAAGGTTAAAAGTTACAAATGAGAGTTTAGGAAACGAATAGAACCCTAACGTAAAGTGTGAGTAAGAGTAAATTAACAGCCTAACTTTTTTGTTGATGATATCTGGAATGCGCTTTAATTGCGGTGGCTGACAGCATTCAACATTTCCATTGAAGTTCAAGAGGATGTTGGCCGTTACAATCAACTATATTGAGCTTAAAGCTGTCTGATAAGCGAGCATAAAATCTCGGTAATATTACCCAAAATATGATCATGACTTCACAAAAGCTTAATGACCGCTTATGGCTAAGTGAAGCATTCCTCACTTACATACGCATAATGTCTGCTATCAATAAATTTAGTGTTTCCAGCCATACTTATAGTCTCTTCATAAAAGGAGCACTATCATGTATAACAGCAAATCAACTTCACGAAAATCCTGCTGGAATAAAGGCAAACTAGTTGGTCAAAAACTTCCCCTTAAACTCGAAGAAATATGGTCAATTAGAATAAGGTTAGAGCTGGCAAATAACCTGCGAGAATTAACGATGTTTAAGTTGGCGTTAGACTGTAAATTACGCGCCTGTGATTTTATTAAACTGAAAGTTTTGGATATTGCTCATGGAGCTAATGTACAGTCCAGAGCCATGCTTATTCAACAGAAAACAGGTAGTTCAGTTCAATTTGAATTAACCCCTAAAACTAGAAAATCACTGCAAGAATGGATAGCGCAAAAATCGCTTAGGTCTGGTGATTATTTGTTTGGCAGTAGAGTAAAAACAGATTTTCATTTAACAACTCGGCAATATGCAAGGATCGTTAAAAAATGGATTTCAAGTATAGGATTAGATATCACATTATATGGTACTCATACCATGAGACGAACTAAAGCATCTTTAATCTATAAGAAAACAAAAAATTTGAGAGCAGTTCAAATATTACTTGGGCATACGAAACTAGAGAGCACGGTTCGTTATTATGATCAGTAAGTTATTATGTGTTGTATACCTTCTAAGTAATTGTATATTAATGAGTCCCATCATCAGGACTCACCATAATAAATTGTCTTTGGGGTAGCTTTTAAAGC
>MAAC01018167.1_pt1 | contig 49676 bp, 38 predicted proteins | sample 1115981 | NCBI WGS metagenome assembly MAAC01 (sample SAMN04961126, study PRJNA320927) | seawater metagenome | isolation source: sample BD02T64 sea water enriched with oil for 64 days | place: USA:Gulf of Mexico | collected 2013-07-27 | reverse complement strand
TTGGCGCATTCCAGAATTAGACATTTCCTGATTAAAGATAGGTAACAATCCATGGCGAAGTATTCTACCAATGATTTCCGCTCCGGTCTTAAAGTGATGCTAGAAGGCGAGCCTTGTGCAATCACTGAGAACGAGTTAGTTAAACCCGGCAAGGGGCAAGCATTTAACCGCGTTAAGTTGCGTAACTTGCGTACCGGACGTACCTGGGAGCGAACCTTTAAGTCAGGGGAGTCTATTGAAGGTGCGGATGTGATGGAAGTGGATTTGCAGTATTTATACACTGACGGTGAATTTTGGCACTTTATGGATCTGAATACCTTTGATCAGCAAGAAGCTGATGAGGCTGCCGTTGGAGAATCAGCTAAATGGCTGAAAGAAGAAGATATGTGTACGGTAACTTTATGGAATGGCTCGCCGCTGGCTGTTGCTGTTGCTAACTTTGTGTCTCTTGAGATTACTGAGACTGATCCAGGGTTAAAAGGTGATACCGCTAATGGTGGTAGTAAACCTGCCTATTTAAGCACCGGTGCAATGGTTCGTGTACCGTTATTTTTATCCATCGGTGAAGTCATCAAAATTGATACACGTACCGGTGAATATGTAAGTCGAGCGTAATGTTAGCCCCGTTGTGGCAACCCACAGCGTCGATAGATGCGATTCAAGCTCGGGCGGCAATGTATGCGCAAGTGCGAGCGTTTTTCTTTCAAGGCCAGGTGCTGGAAGTAGAAACCCCATTGTTGTGCAGTACAACCGCCATGGATCCGTATTTAGATAGTTTCTCTTTATCCTGCGGACGCTTTTTACAAACATCCCCCGAATTCCCTATGAAGCGATTATTGGCCTCAGGCAGCGGGCCAATTTATCAAATCAGCAAAGCTTTTCGTCAGAACGAGGAAAGCTCTCGTCATAACCCTGAATTCACTCTGTTAGAGTGGTATCAACCTGGCTACAGTTTGTTGCAGCTACAGGAGGAGTTGTTGGCGTTATTGTTTCTCTTGGCGGCTGAGTCAACGGCGGTGTCCTGGGGCAGTGATAGTGTCACTTGTCGGACTTACGCTGAAATGTTTCAGTCCATTGTTGGTTTATGCCCTCATACTTGTACCGACGATGCGCTGGCGAAGGTGGCAAAGCAAGCAACTGGTTTTGATGGCGAGCTTGCTCGTGACTCATGGCTGGACTTATTAATGAGTCACGTTGTTGAGCCCAAAATGCCCTCAGGGCTTCTTGTATTAACGGATTTCCCCGTTGGACAGGCAGCTTTAGCTGAAATTGCTTCTGATGAACGTGGTCATGATGTGGCTAAGCGGTTAGAGCTCTATATCGACGGCGTTGAAGTGGCGAATGGGTATCAGGAGTTAACGGATGGAGCGGAGCAAAAGCGTCGTTTTCAGGCAGACAATGATCAGCGCTTGGTAAATGGTGTTGCACAATTGCCGATTCCAGAGCATTTGGTGTCAGCATTACATGCAGGAATGCCAGCAACGTCAGGTATTGCAGTAGGATTGGATCGTTTATTGATGAAATTGATGGGAAAACAGCAACTATCAGATGTTATCTGTTTTCCCTGGGGGAGGGCATAATCTCTTAAAAGTGATTAGTCATCACCACGAGGCACTCTAAAGAAGTGTTCTCGGTAGTATTTTAGCTCTTCAATGGAGTCACGAATATCATCCATTGCTAAGTGTGTGCCTTTTTTCTTAATGCCGTGAAGCATCTCTGGGCACCATCGAGCAGCAAGCTCTTTAACGGAGCTAACATCAAGGTTTCTGTAGTGAAAGAATTTCTCAAGAGCAGGCATTGTGCGATACAAGAAGCGGCGGTCTTGGCAAATGCTGTTACCACACATGGGAGATCGATTAGGAGTCACCCATTTTTCCAAGAACTCTAAGGTTTGTTGTTCTGCCTCTGCTTCATTGATTTTACTGCGCCTTACACGGTCAGTTAGCCCTGATTGGCCATGCTGGGTCGTGCACCACTCATCCATGCCGTTCATCTTTAACGCTGATTGATGAATCGCCAATGACGGGCCTTCACTCAAGATGTTAAGATGCGAATCGGTGACAATGGTCGCGATTTCAATAATGACATCGTTGTCTGGGTCAAGACCGGTCATTTCCAGGTCTATCCAGATGAGGTTTGCTTTCTTATTTGTTGAATGAGGATTCATAGAGTGAGGCTAATTGTCAGGTGTATGTCTGATGTATGATTTCCGCATATGGCGGTAGATACATGTTATTAGAACAATAATAACCTACAACGGTGTCTTTGGTAGTTAAATATTCTAAATGATGAAAATTCATGGCAAAACGTAAGCTTACACGAAAGCAAAATTGGCGGATTCAGAAAGTTCAGGACGAGAAAGCGCAACGCCTTGAGAAGAAATTGGCGCAATCCGTAGAACAAGGGCACCTTGGTGCTGAACAGAAAGGGCTGGTGGTTAGTCACTTTGGCACGTTTGTGGAAGTTGAACCCGTGTTAGGAGTTGAACCGGCTTTAGATGAAGACAAGGCTGATGGAAGCAATGAGGGCAAAGAGGGTAACGTAAACGCTGAAAATAGCGGTGGCGGTATTCTAGGGTCTGAAGGCAATGTTAGATGCCACTTTCGAGCGAATATTGGATCTATTGTCACGGGTGATAACGTGGTCTGGCGTTTAGGCAAAGATGGTTACGGTGTTATCGAAGTTGTATTGCCAAGAGAGTCACTGCTGAGTCGGCCAGACCCCCGGGGCAAGTTAAAACCCGTCGCAGCTAATATTGATTTTCTGGTGCTGGTAGTTACACCAGAACCCACGCCGTCAAGCATGTTGATTGACCGGTATTTGGTGGCTGCAGAACTTCAGGATATTGATGTAAAGATACTGCTGAATAAAACCGACCTCTTAAACGATGACAATCAACCGAAGATCGAAGCGTTATTAAAAGTGTATGAAAATATCGGTTATGACGTTATGCGATCTTCTGTTGTGACCTCCGAAGGGCTTGCTTCGCTCAAGCAGCAACTCGATAACAACATCAGTGTTTTTGTTGGTCAATCTGGCGTGGGTAAATCGTCATTAGTAAATAGCTTATTGCCCGGAGTGGATCTAAAAGTTGCTGAGCTTTCAGAGGGGTCAAAGTTAGGCCGCCACACCACCACCAATGCGCGACTATTCCATTTTCCTGATGGCGGGGAGTTGATTGATTCTCCAGGAATTCGAGAATTTGGATTGTGGCATTTGTCACCAGAAAATGTAATTGATGGATACCGGGATTTCCAAGAGCACGTGGGTATGTGTCGATTTCGAGATTGCAAGCATGACCGAGAGCCGGGCTGTGCGTTGCAGCTAGCGGTAGAAAATGGTGAGGTGAGTGAACAGCGCTTTCATAACTATTTTAATATCGTGGATATTTTGGAGCAGAATGGGTGATGGGGGGGGCATTTTAGGTTAATGCCCCCCGCAGTTTAGGTTAATGAACTAGTTGGAAGTCTCGCTCGCATTCATCGGACAAGCAGCTAATCACACTATGTTCTTGCAAGCCCATTAGCTCCATAAAGCCACCTTGGTCTAAATGAATAAGTGTCTCATGGTCGCCACTTTCGAAATAGATTTCTTTCATTTCTCCAAGGCGTTGATCCCAGACCACCGGCATACCATAAACTTGGCCTAATGCCGGCACGGCACCCATTTCACAGTCTTCAAATAAGCTCTTTAGCTCATCTTCTTCTACAAGGCGAAAGTTGCCGCCTGTATGCTCATTTAACAATGACATCACCAAGCGGTGCGTAGATGGCATCACACAAAGTCTGTAATTATCACCGTCGTGTGTTATCACTGCTTTAGCTAGTTGGCTTGCAGGCACCTGAGCCACTCGAGCACTTTGCAAGCTGGTTTGAGAATGAGGGTGAGATAATACTGAATAGTTAACGCCAACCCTGTCGAGGTGTGCTTCAATTCTTGGGGCCATAGACATAACAGTCACCTTTTTTGTCGCGTGAGTGACTAGAATAAATCCGATGCAGGGTCGGGGCAAAGAATACTTAAGATTAAGAACGTTATTTGATACTACCTGATGGCATAGGGCGCACAATGTTTGGGAAGTTTGAAATGGTTGGGCTGGGCAATCTCGATTAGAAAAACTCCCCATCGCTCTCATCATTACTATTAATATCGCCTTCCTGGGGTGTGGCATTCAATTGCTTATCCAGTGTTGTTCTTATTTGATCAAATGCGGAAGGCGTCGTTTCTTGTTCCGCTTCTGCGTCATCTATTTCAATATCCAATGATTCAATGTCATTGCTATGAAATTCAGCGTCTTCTGGTAATGCTTTTTTAGGTTTTTCTTCTGTGGTGTCTCTTGTTGAACCTTTTTGTTGTCTTGCGATACGTTCTGCTGAGCGATCATTTAATACCAGTATGCTGATGCGCCTATTGGTTGGGTTGAGTGGGTCGTCTTGATCAAACAATACGGATGATGATAACCCAACAACCTGAGCGATTTTATCTTCCGAAATTCCACCAGTAACCAACGAGCGCCGGGCAGAGTTGGCGCGCTCAGAGGATAATTCCCAGTTAGAGTAATCCTTCCTGTCGGTGAAAATTGCTGCGTCAGTGTGTCCAGAAACGCTGATTTTATTATTCAGCGTGCCAATAGTTTCTGCGAGCTCCACTAGGATGTTTGTGGTATAGCTTTTAATTTGATTACTGCCACTGTCAAACATTGGGCGAGAATCTTTATCAACGATTTGAATTTGTAAACCATCATCGGTGATTTCCATAATGATTTGGTCTTTGTATTTTTCCAGATCAGGGTTTTCAGAAATACGAGACTCTAGAGTGCTTTGTAATTCTTTAAATTTTTTGGCTTCGATTTGTTGTGCAAGGTCTTGCACGGTATCTTCGTTAAGTACAATACGACGTTCTTCTAATTCTTCCTTGGTAACGATCTCTTGTTTACCGCCATCATCACTGCTGTTGGTATCCTTAAGGCTGCCTTCAAGGTCGATAACGTATGGAGAGCCGCCTTCGGTAAACCCCGTTGGGTCGTTGAAATATCCTGAGATAGCTTGCTTTTCTTTTACCGTGGCGGCTTCCAATAACCAAAGCACCAAAAAAAATGCCATCATCGCCACGGCAAAATCCGCAAAGGCAACTTTCCACGCGCCCCCGTGGTGTCCGTGACCTTTCTTCTTAATCACTTTACGAACAATGATAGGACGTTCGCCGTCTTCAAACTCCATTGCTAACGACCACCGTTAATGATCACAATTAACGTCCACGAATATGTTCTTCTAATTCAATGAAGGTGGGGCGTTCATTGGAATATAGGGTTTTGCGGCCAAACTCTACGGCAAGTTGAGGAGGAATACCGTTAACTGTGGCTAACATCGCGGTTTTGGCACATTCCAATACCTTGATGCTTTCGCGGGCTCGATGCTCCATGGATGTGCTTAGCGGAGCGACAAAACCGTAGGCGAGCAATACACCCAAAAAGGTTCCTACTAATGCCGCAGCCACGTGTAAACCAAGTTCTTCAGGGGGGCCTCCCAAGGATTTCATCGTAATAACGATACCCATTACCGCTGCCACAATACCAAAACCGGGTAATGCGTCGGCAATTTTTCCTAGTGCTTGACCCGGCAGTTCGGCCTCTTCTAGGCTGGTTTCTATGTCCTGATCCATCAATGTTTCTAATTCAAATGCAGATAAGTTCCCCGTTGAGATAATTCGTAGGTAGTCGCAAATAAACTCCAAGAGCTGTTGATCTGCTGTAATTCTTGGGTAGCGCAAAAATAGCTCGCTGGCACTAGGGTCTTCGACATCTTCTTCAATGGCCATCAGACCGTTTCGGCGGGCTTTGTTAAACAGCTCGTAAAGCAGAGCGAGTAAGTCCATATAGGTTTCTTGGCTGTGCTTTTTTCTGCCAATGACCCCTGCTACTGAGCGACCAACAGCTTTAATGAGGTGAGGTGGGTTGGCAGCAACAAAGTTACCCAAGGCAGCTCCTCCAATGATTAGTAGCTCAAAGGGTTGCCATAGGGTTGCGAGGTCGCCATGGGATAGCACGTAGCCGCCCAAAACACTTGCTGTAACAATGAAATAGCCAATTAGTATTGCCATGAAAAATACGAGAACCTGAATTCTTTGCTGCTGATTGTATTTCTTGGTTTATAGTTAAAGTTAAGGACAGCTTTGGTGATTTAACAAACTTATGTCGACACCCTTTCAACCTAAAGGCCTAGAAGCCTGGATCGATATCCTGGACGGCAGCTTATTGCCTGTTATCCCGGCAACTGCACGTGTGTTGGGCCAGTTGATGAAAGACGATAATGCGTCGTTACATGACATTGGTACATTGATCGAGCAAGACCCTGTAATGACAGTACACCTGATTCGAGAGGTAAATCGAGCATTTGCGAAGAAGGCCGCCGGAGCCTTAACCAATGTACATCATTGTGTTTCGTTATTAGGGATTGACCGTGTTAAATCATTGGTGAAACAGTTCAAGGCGATAAAAGGAGACCCTAATAGTAAGCGGGATATGACGTATCTGCGGGCGATCATGCAAAGCCTGCATGCGGCTGAGCAGGCTAGGGCTTGGAATACCTTGCGTCACCAAGCATCTCCGGAGCATGTGTATCTATCAACGCTAATGGCTGGTGTGCCGATGTGGTGTTTATGGCGCTTTGCTCACAAAGAGATGGCGATTATTGACACACTGCAAAAGCGAGAGCGCATCCCTGCGGAGGAGGCGGAGTTTGCCGTGTTAGGTTGTACTCGGGAGCAAATTATTCTCGGGCTTGCTAAGCGTTGGCACTTTCCGAGCAATATTGTTGATGCAATGGACGGTGATAAGCTGCCTTCACATCGTTACTTAGCCTGTGCGGTAAAAGAAGGGCTAACCGCAGCAAAGCCAACGTTGCCAAATAAGGATGAAACGGGTCGTATTGCAAACTCTCCCTCTTTCCCTGTGGCATTGGCAAACTGGTTGGTACAAGAGGCCAGTATTGATTGGTATTCTCGACAAACATACCGTTGTTTGGCCATTATTGGCGCTTATTTGGGGGTGCAACAAGATGAGGCTTGGAGAGTTATTCGTGAGGCTGCTTTAAAAACATCTCTCCAATTTCCAATTCCTGGTGTATTAACCCCTGCTGTAAGTTTGATATTTCCTCCAATGCCAGCCCAAAGGCGTCGTATTCGTGCGGATAAATTGTCTGAAGTTGTGGGGAAGATGAAAGAGGGGGCTTCGGTAACGGCAGTCACTCGAACGACAAGTCGCTCTGGGGCTAAACCTAAGGTTGAGGTGAAACAAGAAGAGCAGCGCGAAGAGCGGCAACAAGATCGGGGACAAGAGTCGCGATCAACATCACAGCAAGTTGATGCATCTATTGCGGATGCACCAAGTAGAGCGGCGCCAGCATCAGAGCCCATGATGTCAGCACCTCCTGTACCTTCAACGGCCAAGTCCCCTGGTTTTAAAAATGAGATGAAGCGACGGGTTTTTGAAAGTTATGTGAAGCGGCTAGTAAACGAGGTGGGATATTTTTCTGCGGAGCATGAGGTCATTCGTTGTACCGCAGATGTGTTATTTGATGTAACTGAGCTGCAGCGTGTTGTTATTGGCCTTGTAGATAGAAAGACCGCAACGTTGCAAGGGTACTATGCCGTAGGCTGTGAGGACTCACCGAAGTTGGGTAAATTTGCTGTTAACTTACAGCCTCCGAATTTTTTCACCCAGGTATTGCGTAAACCTCAAGCCGTTTGGGTGAATTCCGATCGGGCTAGTGAGATAACGGGTTTGGTGCCGGGAGAGTTTAAACAACTGGCCCAATCGGATGACTATATTGTGATGTCGGTGTTTAACGGAAAAGGAGCATTTGGCATTTTGTATGCCGATAAGGCCGCAAATGGTAATCAAAGCATTAGTGAGATGGAGCTAAAGGTATGTCGTTCTATTGCTAATGCATCTAGTAAGCATTTGATTTTAATGTCAAAAAAAGCAAAAAAGAGCAAGATTTAACAAATTGATAGGCCTTGTTGCTATGTAAAGGTACACTTCAGCCTTAATTCTAGGGGCGCAACTGTCGACTCCCTGTTAACTGTATCTCTGAGAAAGGTCACAACATGGCTGTAGATCCTATTGATTTACCCCTTCTAATTGAAGCTGAGGCGTTAGAGCCTCTATTAAAACACCCTCAGTTGCTCATTGTTGATCTTTCTAAGCAGCAGCTATATTTTCGCTGTCATGTGCCGGGGGCCATTTATTTGTCCTATGCGGAACTGATGGGCGGAGGGGCGCCAGCACCTGGATTGTTACCTTCAGAAGAGCGTTTAACGGCATTGTTTTCCTCTATTGGTCTAACGCCGGATACTCACGTTGTGGCTTATGATGATGAAGGTGGTGGTTGGGCCGGTCGATTGTTATGGACCTTAGAGGTGATTGGCCATAAGCATTACTCGTACTTGAATGGCGGCATCCACGCATGGGTGAAACGCAAAATGGAAATTCAAAGTGAAGAAATGCGCCCGACCCCGTCAGAGTACCAAGTAACGTTAGATCTTACTGCGAGTGTAGATAAGCAATATTTGATGGACAACTTTGATCGTGATGATCTGGTTGTTTGGGATGCGCGTTCTTTGCAAGAGCATACGGGGGAGAAAGTGCTGACACCCCGTGCTGGACATATCCCCGGTGCTGCGCATTATGAGTGGACAACCGCGATGGATCAAATGGATGCTTTACGTATTCGTGATTTAGAGGTGGTTCGAGAAGAGTTGGCTCAGCGTGGTATTACGGCAGATAAAGAAATTATTACTCACTGCCAAACCCATCACCGTTCGGGGTTTACCTATTTGTTGGGGCGTATATTGGGGTTTGAAAATATTAAGGCTTATCCGGGTTCTTGGTCTGAATGGGGGCATGATCCCAATACGCCAATTGAGTTGAGTGATATTTAAATTAGTTTCTATAGTAGCGAGTCTCCAAGACACTTATCGCTTGATGTAGGGTTTGGTCGAATAATTAAATTTTAATGAATCAAAAGAAGTACCTTATGAACGAAAAACTATCCGTATTACCACAATATATTGTACCGCAACATTGGTTATCTCGATTGGCAGGTTTAGTGGCCGATTCAAAAATACCAATGATAAAAGACACATTTATCCAACAGTTCATTAAGATCTATGGCATCGATATGAGTGAAGCCATGGAGTCGGATCCCACGGCGTACGATACGTTTAATGACTTTTTTACCCGCGCGTTAAAAGAGGGGGCCCGAACGATTACTGATGACGGTATCGCCTGCCCTGCAGATGGTGCGGTGAGCCAGCTTGGAGAGATTTCCAATGACTTGATTTTTCAAGCCAAGGGGCATCATTATCGATTGGATCAACTGCTAGGTGGTAGTTACGAAAAAGCAGAACCGTTTAAAAACGGTAGTTTTGCGACCATTTATTTGTCCCCTAAAGATTACCATCGTGTACATATTCCTTTTGCGGGCACGTTAAAGGAAATGACCTACGTTCCAGGAAAATTGTTCTCCGTGAACGGCAAAACTGCCAACCAAGTTCCAGCATTGTTTGCACGTAATGAGCGGGTAGTTTGTACGTTTGAAACGGAAGTCGGGCCAATGGTTGTGGTATTGGTAGGCGCGATGATTGTTGCCAGTATCGAAACTGTGTGGGCAGGGTTAGTGACACCACCTAAGCGACAGCTAAGTGTCAAAGATTATACCGAGGAAGGCCGTCAGCCGGTTTCTTTGAATCGTGGTGATGAAATGGGGCGCTTTAAGCTAGGCTCCACTGCGATTGTATTATTCCCAGAAGGTAAAATAAAATGGGATGAGCAACTGCGTGAAGGCTCACCCGTAAGAATGGGGAAGCAGATCGCGACGTTGTTATAAATCATTGTAGGTTTTGACTTAGCCACACCCTCACATGCCTGATTGCATCTTTCCTTCCGCGTCAGGCAGTTTTCCCATAGAGATTAGAAATTCTAACATTTCATCAATGGTCATATTTGATGCTTCTTGCTGGTGGTTTTTATTCAGCGTATTGTTTATATGATGCGTTTTGGTTTTTGATTTTGTTGGTCTATTGCCCATTGCACATGTTCATCAACGAGTTCGGAATGTTGATGAAGGCGTTGGGTTAATACTTCAACAATATCCGCTGAATAAGGTGCATTACCTAATCCTACGGCTAAATTGCGCAACCAACGTTCATACCCAATACGTCGTATAGCGGAACCTTCGGTGTTGGATAAAAATGTGGTTTCATCCCATAAAAATAATGCTAATAAGTCTTGGCTATCCAGTTGGTGGCGTGGATGAAAGTCATTTTCATTTGTCGCTTTAGCAAAACGGTTCCATGGGCATACCAATTGGCAATCGTCACAGCCAAAAACACGATTCCCCATCTGTGATCGAAATACTTCTGGAATAGGCCCTTTGAGTTCAATGGTGAGATAAGAAATGCACTTTCTCGAATCCACCTGAAACGGAGCAACAATGGCATTGGTTGGGCATTTATCAATACAGGACTGGCAAGAACCGCAGTGGTTGCTGACGGGCTCATCAATAGGCAATGGCAGGTCGATAAATAGCTCTCCCAGAAAATACCAAGATCCCGCTGTGCGATTTAGCAGAAGAGAATTTTTACCAATCCACCCTAAACCCGACTTCTCCGCCAGGGCTTTTTCCAATACCGGTGCGCTATCCACAAAAGCTCTGTGACCAAACGGGCCAATGACCGTCTCGATCTGTTTGGCGAGTTTGCTTAAACGTTTACGAATTAATTTGTGATAGTCCCGCCCCAGTGCGTAACGAGAGATATAGGCCTTATCTTTTTGTTTAAGAATCGAAACCGTGTGAGGGTCTTCAGGAAGGTAATCCATCCTGGCGGTAATGACTCTTAAGGTGCCCGGTTCTAATTCATCAGGACGGCTACGTTTAGTCCCGTGACGTTCCATGTAATCCATTTCACCGTGGTATTGATTGTCCAGCCAGCGTACTAAGTGCTGTTCGTGCTCACCCAGGTTTACATCGGCGATGCCTATTTGTTGAAAACCAAGCTCTCTTCCCCATTGCTTTATGTCGAGGGTAAGTTGGGTGAGGTCGATGTTGGTCAGTTGGCTGGTCATGGATTTTGTCGTGTATACTCTTTTAATCTAACGGGTAATAAAAAAATGGATGATTAATGTCGTGCCTAATATCATAACCAGTGCTGTAACAAATACGGTAACTAGTACAGCAATTAGTACAGAAACCCAGTATACCAAGCATCTCCCTAAAGCGCTCTATCGTGCAGAACAAGTAAGAGAACTTGATCGAATTGCTATTGAAGAGAACGCTATGCCAGGGTTCTCGTTGATGACGAAAGCCGCAGAGGCAACATTCGCAGTGATGCGACAATGTTGGCCACAGCATACACGTGTGATGGTGTTTTGTGGGGTGGGCAATAATGGCGGTGATGGTTATGTTATTGCGCGTTTGGCACAGCAAGCGGGTTTTAAGGTTGTTGTCATACAGGTTGGTGAGATTGCGAAGTTAAGTGGTGATGCGTTAACGGCATATCAGCATGCAATGGAAGAAAGTGTAGAGGTTCGTGTTTTTGATGCCTCATTGGTTAATGACAGTCATGGCACCATGATGTCTGAGGGCATCATTGTTGATGCGTTGCTTGGAACAGGGCTTAAGGGTGAGGTTCGTGGTGAATGCAAAACGGCTATCGAACTTATTAATAGTTTATCCATAAGTAGCGATAAAAGTTGCGATATAAGTAGCGATATCAATGTATGTGCCGTTGATTCGCCTTCAGGCCTGTGTGCGGATACCGGCTCGATACTGGGTTGTGCTGTGAATGCCGATGTCACCGTGACTTATATCGGGTTAAAACAAGGGTTGTTGACCGCAAGTGGGCCTCAGCAATGCGGCGAGTTGTTTTTTGCTGGGTTGGACATTCCCAAATCGGTGTTTGAAAAAGTAAAGCCTAATGCAACACGTATTAACCGACCTTATGTTACTAAAACATTAGGTAAGCGTGATCGTGGAGCCCACAAAGGAAATTATGGCCATGTTGTGGTTATAGGGGGTGACCATGGAATGGGTGGTGCGGTGATGATGGCGAGTGAAGCTGCGCATTATGTCGGAGCGGGTGTTGTCACTGTGTTAACGCGAGCAGAGCATATAGCCCCACTATTAAGTCGGCATCCAGAGTGTATGGCATTGGATGCGGATACCCATAGTTCGACTATTGATGAAATTATTGCCAAAGCAACGGTGATTGTTGCAGGGCCAGGTATTGGCAAAGGTGCTTGGGCGGTGAGTTTATTACAAAAAGCCTTAGCGACGGATATCCCTTTGGTATTGGATGCGGATGGGCTGAATTTTTTAACATCGGATGCGGGAGCAGGGTTCCATCAGCGGGGCAACTGGGTGCTAACACCTCACCTCGGAGAGGCTGCTCGGTTATTGCAATGCAGTACCAAAGATATTGCTTTAGATCGGTTTCATGGTGTGAAGCAATTGAGTGATCGTTACGAAGCGGTTGCTGTGCTAAAGGGTGCTGGAACACTTATCTCCACAACATCCGTGGGCGCAGTACACCTCGCCAATGTTGGTAACCCCGGTATGGCTACCGCTGGGATGGGGGATGTATTAAGTGGTGTTATTGGTGGTTTGTTAGCTCAGCAGTTATCACTAAGTGACGCTGCCAATGTTGGTGTCTGGCTACACGGAAAAGCTGCCGATTGTGCGGTCAAAGAATCTGGTGAACGAGGCTTGCAGGCAACCGACTTATTCCCGTATATTCGCCGTTTGGTTAATGGAAAACAAAAGCTGTGCAAACACATATGAAGGTGTTCTCTATATCGGTTGCTTCAGAAGAAGAGCTTGTCGCTTACGGGGAGGCGTTAGGAAAGGCACTAAATGGGGGGCTTGTTGTCTATTTACGAGGTGACTTAGGAGCAGGTAAAACCACATTCAGCCGGGGTGTTTTGCATGCATTTGGACACCAAGGCCCGGTAAAAAGCCCGACTTATACACTGGTAGAACCTTATGAGTTTAGTGAGTGCGTGGTTTACCACTTTGATTTGTACCGTATTGCAGACCCGGAAGAATTGGAGTTTATGGGGATTCGAGAGTATTTTGATGAAAATAGCGTCTGTTTGTTGGAGTGGCCTGACAAAGGGGAAGGCGTTATCCCTAAACCTGATGTAGAATTAACCATAGAGAAGCGCAAGCAAACACGATATTTACAGTTCTCGGGGGAGAGTGAGAGGGGGCAAGCTGTTGTTGCATTAGTCGCAGCATCGCTAGTTAAGCAACAGTAACTCAATAATGAGTTCTGTGATCTCATCAAGTATGTGAATATCCATAAGAATAGGTGTTGGAGTGTTAACGCAGTTTTTAAGTAAAATAATCGGCTTGTGTAGCGTTAGTCGATATCGAGAAGCTCACCCAAAAGTGTCAGGGAATACGTGGGTGTTGCTAATGTGCCTGTTTTTTTCGCCAGTCGTTTCTGCTAGTGAAAAAATTAACAATGTTCGTGTTTGGCAGGCGCCAGAAAGCACTCGAGTGGTGTTTGATCTTTCAGGCCCTGTGGATCATCGTATTTTTACACTCGACAAGCCTAATCGAGTGGTCATTGATCTTAAGGGTACCCTTCGTACCAAAGCGCTATTTAGCATTGATCTAAAAGACAGTTCGATAGCAAAAGTTCGTAGCGCCATGCAAAACAAACAAGATTTACGGGTGGTCTTGGATTTAAAAAAGCCTCTCAAGCCAAAAAGCTTTTTATTAAAACCGAATGCTCAATATGGGCATCGACTTGTGCTGGATCTAGAAGGTTCAGTGCTGTCGATGAAGGCGGGTAATGTTTCTACATCGAAGGTTGTTAGCACCGCAAAGCCTATAAAAAAGCAGCAGAAAGTGGTTGCCGGTGGGCGTGATATCGTTGTTGCCATTGATGCTGGGCATGGCGGAGAAGATCCCGGTGCTATTGGGCGCAAAGGGACAAGAGAGAAGAATGTTGTATTTAAAATCGCTAAATCATTACAGACAGAACTAAATAAGCGACAAGGTATTCGTGCAGTATTAACCCGAAAAGGGGATTACTTCCTTAAATTAAAAACGCGCCGTGAGCTTGCGCGTAAGAAACATCATGCGGATATTTTTGTATCTATCCATGCGGATGCATTTAAGAATGGCAAAGCCAGTGGGGCATCAGTATTTGCTTTGTCTCGCCGTGGGGCCACAAGTACCTTGGCGCGGGTATTGGCTGAGCAGGAAAACAATGCCGATGTGATTGGTGGTGTTAATTTAGAAGATAAAGATGATGTGTTAGCTGGCGTATTAGCAGACCTGGCAATGGAAGGGAGCATGGAGCATAGTCTGACGGTAGGTAAATACGTGTTAGGTGAAATGAAACATGTTACCAAGCTACATAAAAAACATATCGAGCAGGCGGGCTTTGCCGTATTGAAATCTCCTGATATACCATCCATTTTGATTGAAACTGGATTTATTTCTAACGCAAGAGAAGAGAAAAACTTAAATTCCAGCGCTCACCGGAAGAAGTTAGCAACCGCTATCACCAAGGGCATTGTCAAGTATTTTGATCAGCATCCTCCGCCTGGTAGCAAGATGGCATTACGTAAATCAAGGGATGCTCAGTATGCAAAACATACCATTCGGCGGGGCGAAACCTTGTCCAAAATAGCCAATCGTTATCAGGTTAGCTTGGCAAGTTTACGGCGAGTGAACGCGATGTCTCAAGTCGATATTATTAAGATTGGCCAGACATTACGTATCCCCAGTTCATAACTTCAATTTTTTAACGTGATAGCCAATAAGTCTGAACGTTCTTATGGCCTTAAATAGTCAGATTTTCTATGAGTAAAATAAATAAATTAAGCCCTCGCTTGGCAAACCAGATTGCAGCGGGTGAAGTGGTTGAGCGTCCTGCGGCAGTGGTAAAAGAGTTACTAGAGAACAGTGTTGATGCTGGTGCAACCCGTTTGGAAGTGGATATTGAACAGGGTGGTATCAAACTTATCCGAATTCGTGATGACGGCTGTGGTGTGCATAAAGATGATTTGCCGCTAGCCATGGCGCGACATGCCACCAGTAAAATTTATGACTTGGATGATTTAGAGGGTGTGGAGACCCTGGGTTTTCGTGGTGAGGCGCTTGCTAGTATTAGTTCTGTATCTCGATTGAATATGACGTCCAGTGAGGAGAGCTCCGGTAGTGGCTGGAAAGTGGTAACAGAAGGGCGGGATATGGAAGCTCAGGTCCTGCCTGCTGCTCACCCTCAGGGAACCACTGTTGAAGTGAGAGACTTGTTTTTTAATACACCAGCGCGAAGAAAATTTTTGCGTAAAGAGAAAACTGAGTTCGGCCATTTGGATGATGTGGTCAAGCGGTTGGCATTAAGTCATTTTGATGTGGCATTTACCGTGCGCCATAACCAACGTGTGGTCCATAGTTTAAAGGCAGCAAAAACAGAAGCAGAAGAAGATCGGCGAGTTGCGAGTATCTGTGGCCCTAACTTCATTCAACATGCGGTGCGTGTTGATACTGAAATCTCAGGTTTGCGTTTGTGGGGGTGGATGGGTTTGCCGACGTTTTCCCGAAGCCAAGCCGATTTACAATACTTCTTTGTTAATGGCCGTCATGTAAGAGATAAAGTGGTAACGCATGCGGTGCGCCAAGCTTATCGGGATGTGTTGTATCACGGGCGACATGCTGCCTATGTGCTGTATTTTGAACTCGATCCGAAAGGAGTGGATGTGAATGTGCACCCCACCAAACATGAAGTGCGTTTTCGAGAGACACGTCAGGTGCATGATTTTTTGTTCCGAAGTTTGCATCGAGCTATTGCTGAAGTAACACCGGAAGATACTCTGGCAACCGATGGTGTGTTAGCTGAGGCTGAAGGTGGCGCGGCACAAGGGCAAGTCATTGGTGAGTTTCGAGAGCAAACTGCATTGGGGTTGGGCCAAGGTGGTGGCCAGACGGGTGTATTGGAATCTCAGAGGGCAGCTCCCGGATATTATGCACCGACGAATCACACCTCGGGCGTTGCCCCCGTTCGCGAGACAATGCAAGCTTATGGGGCCTTACATGAAGGTGGTGTTGGTTCGGAGGGGGCAGCTGTACTGGCGGAACGCCCAGCTCAAGAGGGGGCTCATGTTGAAATGCCTTCTCACGGAGATGTGCCACCTTTGGGCTATGCGGTTGCCCAATTGCATGGCATATATATTTTGGCGGAGAATCAAGACGGTTTAATTGTTGTTGATATGCATGCCGCTCATGAGCGAGTGACTTACGAGCGAATGAAGATCAGTTGGCAAAGCCAAAGTATGAAGTCTCAGCCATTATTGGTTCCTGTGAGTATGGCAATTAGTCGAGGTGAGGCGGAGTTGGCGGAAGATAGTAGTGCCTTATTTCAACGTCTTGGTTTTGAAGTAGAACGTATGGGGCCGGAAACCTTATTGGTGCGTCAAATCCCCGTATTCTTAAGAGATGCCAATGTAGAGGCGTTGGTGCGTGATGTGATTTCTGATATTAAAACGCACGGTTCAAGCGATAGAGTTGAAGGTCGGGTGAATACATTGCTGGGCACAATGGCATGTCACGGCTCGGTGCGGGCGAATCGTAAGTTAACTATCCCAGAGATGAACGGTTTGTTGCGAGATATGGAGCGTACTGAACGTAGTGGTCAGTGTAATCATGGTCGACCGACATGGACACAAATGAGTATGAAAGACCTTGATAAGCTGTTTTTGCGGGGGCGCTAGATGAGTCGTAAACCTCCTGCTATTTTTCTTACAGGCCCAACGGCATCCGGTAAAACGGCGCTGGCGTTAGAGTTGGTAAAACGTTTCCCGATGGAAATTATCAGTGTGGATTCTGCCCTGGTATACCGTGAAATGGATATCGGCACAGCAAAACCTGATGCGGAGATGTTGGCGCAAGCCCCTCATCGATTGATTGATTTTCTTGATCCTTCTGAGACCTACTCCGCTTCTGACTTTCGTGATGATGCGTTGGCAGCAATGGAAGAAATTACCAATGAGGGCAAAATACCTCTCTTGGTGGGCGGAACCATGTTGTATTTCAAGGTACTAAGGGAGGGTATTGCAACACTGCCGTCTGCAGATGAGGCGGTTCGTGCAGTTATTAAAGCCGAGGCAGCTCGGGATGGTTGGGTCTACTTGCATCAACAGTTAATGCAAGTAGACCCTGTTGCCGCTGAGCGTATACACCCAAATGATCCGCAAAGAATTGAGCGTGCATTAGAAGTGTATCGTGTGTCTGGCAAGTCACTTACGCAGTGGCATCAGGAGCAAAAAGATAAAGGAAGTGATGATTCTTGGGGAGGCGACAAAGATGCCTTCCCTTATGATGTTACCTCTATTGCGGTATGCCCAGAAGATCGCTCGCGATTACATGAGCGTATCGCGCAACGTTTTCATATCATGCTTGAGCAAGGTTTTATGGACGAGGTAAAGCGCCTGTATGCCAGAGGAGACCTAGATCCGAGCATGGCGTCGGTGCGTGCAGTAGGGTATCGCCAGGCCTGGGATTGCTTAGAGGGAAAACTAAGCTACGATGAAATGGTAGAGAGAGGAATCATTGCAACACGACAGCTAGCCAAAAGGCAGATAACTTGGCTACGCAGTTGGTCAAATTTGCACTGGTTTGATGCAGAAGACCCAGATTTTACAGAAAAGGTCTTGAAAATTCTGCCCATGGCCCCCATCCTACGTTAGCCGATGAAATTCCAGGTTTCTGGAATAACTTTGTTCATTTTGAACATATTTAGCCCTCATATTTTGGGCAACGCTTTTAAAGGAGACAACTATGTCTAAAGGTCATAGCTTACAAGACCCATTTCTGAACGCCTTGAGAAAAGAGAGAATTCCTGTATCTATCTTTTTGGTAAACGGTATTAAACTACAAGGCCAAATCGAATCATTTGATCAGTATGTTGTGTTATTGCGTAACACCGTAAACCAGATGGTATACAAACATGCGATCTCTACTGTTGTACCAGCGCGTAACCCTCGTAACGAGAGAGCGGATCAGCCTGGGCACGAAACACATGATATGGGTGAATAATCTCAATTGAGATTATTGCCATGGGTACCAATTTATATTGGTACCCGCTTATTATTGTCAAAATTGTTATTACTGCGTACAGCTCGCTGGTCTGCAGGTTTTTTTGAATCCTAAGTAGATTAGTAAATGGAATCATTATTTGATCGCCCGCAACAGGGTGAGCGAGCTGTATTAGTACATATCGACTTCTCTAACAAGAGCAGCCGTGAAGACCCCGATGAATTTGAAATGTTAGTGGACTCTGCAGGAGCGGAGTGTACTAGTATTCTGCGGGGCTCCCGCCAGCAACCGGACGCACGTTTTTTCATAGGTTCAGGTAAGGCGGAAGAATTAGCGCAGCGAGTCGAAGAAGACAAAGCTGATCTGGTTATTTTTAATCATATTTTATCCCCCTCCCAAGAACGTAACTTAGAGCATGAACTTAAGTGTCGAGTATTGGATCGTACGGGTCTGATTTTGGATATCTTTGCGCAACGAGCCCGAACCTTTGAAGGTAAATTACAGGTAGAACTTGCTCAATTAGAGCATTTGTCGACACGTTTGATACGTGGTTGGACTCACTTGGAACGTCAAAAAGGCGGTATTGGTTTACGTGGGCCGGGTGAAACTCAGTTAGAAACGGATCGCCGTTTGCTGAGAGCCAGAATTAAGGCCATTCACAAACGTTTAAACAAAGTGAGAAAGCAGCGTGATCAGGGGCGTCGTTCTCGCAAAAAAGCTGAAGTGCCAACGGTTTCATTGGTGGGTTATACCAATGCCGGTAAATCAACGTTGTTTAATCATCTGACAACATCAGAAGTGTATGTGGCGGATCAATTGTTTGCGACGTTGGATCCAACATTGCGACGTTTGGATGTTGAGGATGTTGGAGCAGTGATTATGGCGGATACAGTGGGGTTTATTCGTGATTTACCTCATAAGCTTGTTGAAGCATTTCGGGCCACCTTGGAAGAAAGTAAAGAAGCGGATCTACTGCTGCATGTCGTGGATGCTTGTGCTGAAGAGCGTGCCGAGAATATTTTTCACGTAAACGAAGTATTAAGAGAGATAAAAGCTGACTCTGTTCCTGTGTTGATGGTGTACAACAAAATAGATTTGATGGGGGATGTTAAACCTCGGATCGATTTTGATGACCAAGGTGTTCCTCAGGCGGTTTGGATGTCTGCTAAAACGGGAGCAGGTACGGATTTGTTTTTTGAAGCGCTGGCTGCTCGTGTTGGTCGCAAATTGATCGATGGCAAGGTATGTTTGACTCCAGCGATGGGGCAATTGAGAGCATTGTTTCATCAATTGGGTGTTGTGAGCGAAGAAAGCTATGATGAGGCGGGAAATACGGTGCTTGATATCCGATTACCTGAGAAAGAATTCCAACAGGCCTTGAAAAAAACAAATTTAACCGCACTACAGATTGGATTCGAATAAAAAATTGTTGGTGTTTGGTAGATATCTGAATCATGCGATAAGTACCATGTTAACAATCCTCTTTCAGAAACGTCTGCGGCAAGGACGCCGCAGTCGAGCACGCATGGATGCGGTCTTTTGCGATTTCTGAAAGAGGATTGTTAACATGGTACGTTCTCTGAGTGAGTCGAGAGCTTTCGTTGAATGAGGAGTTTCGTTGAATAGTGACAATATCAAATTAAAAGAGTAAGTTATCCGGCGAATATAAATTTGCTAATCGTTTAATTATTGAACAACTGGAGACACCTATGGCCTGGAATGAACCTGGCGGTGGTAATAACAATAACCAAGATCCTTGGCGCGGGAAAAATGATCAGGGTGGCCCCCCTGATCTTGATGAAGTATTAAAAAAACTCCAAGAGCGTTTTGGCGGTTTGCTTGGCGGCGGTGGAAAGGGTGACAAAAACGGTGGGGGTGGGTTTGGCCTGATCGTTTTGGCGGCCGTTGTGGCATCTATCATTTGGGGTGCTTCTGGTTTCTATCGCGTAGAACAAGCCGAAAATGCCATTGTGTTACGTTTTGGAGAATTTAACGAAACGGTTGGCGCAGGTTTGCATTGGAACCCACCGCTTATTGATACGATTCGTAAGATCGACGTTATCCAAATTAACTCCTTTAACATGGATGCGACGATGTTAACGGAAGATCAGAATTTGGTGTCTATCGGTTTGGTGGTTCAGTATAAAGTGAACAATCCAACAGACTTCTTTTTGGAGTCTAACAGCCCTCAAACGGCATTGCGTCACTCAACGGAAAGCGCACTTCGGCACGTAGTTGGTGGCACTAAAATGGATAGCGTGATCACTGAAGGCCGAGAAATTATGGCGGTGGATGTGCAGCGCAGACTGCAGGTTTACTTAGATCGCTACAAATCAGGTCTACTGGTTACTAAGGTGAACATCGAGGATGCTCATCCACCAAATGAAGTGAAAGCGGCATTTGATGATGTAATCAAAGCGAAAGAAGATGAAGAGCGTGTTCAGAACGAAGCGGAAACCTATGCTAATGGTATTATTCCTGAGGCACGTGGTCAGGCAAAACGTATGAACGAGGAAGCGTTGGCGTACAAGGCTGAAGTCGTTTCACGAGCAACCGGTGAAGCAACTCGATTCGAAAAACTGCTTGCTGAATATAGTAAGGCCCCTGAAGTAACCCGCAAACGCTTGTATCTGGAGACTATGGAGCAGGTGTATGCCAATACCTCTAAGGTGATTGTTGATGTGGAGGGTGGAAACAATATGATGTATCTACCGTTGGACAAAATGATGGCTGGAGGTGCAATGGCTGCGCAATCAACAGGGCAATCTGTTGCTATGCCTCAGAAAGCTCAGGCATCATCTGAATCGTCCACTGATCTACGTGGCATTGATCGATTGCGCCAAGTGCGCGAGAACAAACGTTGGGAGGCGCGCTAATGAGTACTAAAAGTTTAATCAGTTTGTTGCTGATTGGTGTTGTGGTATTTGTCGGTTCCATGTGTTTGTTTACGGTTGGGCAGCATCAGCGTGGTTTATTATTGCGCTTTGGTGAGATTGTTCAAGATGACTTGCAGCCTGGTCTGCATTATAAATTGCCATGGGAAGAGCCTAGAATCTTTGATGGTCGTGTAATGTCGCGAGATTTACGTCCTGAAGAATACCTTACCAAAGAGAAGAAGCGATTAATCGTAGATTCTTTTGTTATGTGGCGTATTACGGATGTGACTAGGTACTACACCTCTACAGGTGGCGGTATGCAGTCTCAAGCAGAGGCACTGATCTCACCTCGTGTAAATGAGGGGTTGCGTAATAAATTCGGTGAGCGATCCGTATTTGACGTGGTTTCAGGTGAGCGCGAGTCTTTGATGGTTGAGTTAACTCAAGAAGTAGACGTCAAAACTCAAGAGGAATTCGGTATTGAGGTTGTTGATATCCGGGTTAAGCGTATTGATTTGCCACCTAGTGTAAGTGGGTCGGTTTATCAGCGGATGCGAGCCGAGCGTCAACGTGAAGCGCGAGAGCATCGTTCTCAAGGTAATGAAAAGGCGGAAGGGTTACGGGCAGATGCTGATCGCCAGCGAACGGTTATCCTGGCAACCGCTTTTAGTGAGTCTGAGATTGTTCGTGGTAGTGGTGATGCAGAGTCGGCAGCTATTTATGCTAACGCCTACAATAAAGACAAAGAGTTTTATGGTTTTTATCGTAGCATGCAGTCTTACCGCACGGTGTTTAAAGATAGAAATGATGTGTTAGTGGTTGAGCCCAAAGGTGATTTCTTTGAGTTTATGACTAGCAAGAAGAAATAATAACTATGCTAGCGTGAACAAAAGCGTAGTTATATTCGCCCCGGGGCTATTACCCGTGGTATTATAAGGAAACCGGGTTTATGGCCCGGTTTTTTTATGGCCACAGATAACGTAATTTGCCATAAGCATCGCTGAGAGCGTGACTGTTTGCGCTTAATTGCTTGATTTATAAAGTTAAAGACTGGAAAAGATTCAATGTCCATTGCCGATAGATGGTTGTTGCCAGATGGAGTCGAAGAGACTCTTCCTGCTCAAGCTGCGTGCCTGGAAGGTTTACGCCGCGAGTTATTAGATTTGTACCGCAGCTGGGGGTATGACTTGGTCATCCCTCCGTTGGTGGAATATTTAGAGTCACTGCTCATAGGGGCAGGAAATGACTTGGCATTACAGACCTTTAAATTAACAGATCAAAGCACAGGTCGGTTAATGGGGGTGCGTGCAGATATGACCCCTCAGGTTGCTCGAATTGATGCTCACACGCTAAATCGCGAAGGGCCGACCCGTTTGTGTTATGCCGGCGATGTGCTTCATACCAAGCCAACATCATTAACCGCTTCTCGTAGTGCCATGCAGGTTGGTGTTGAGTTGTTTGGTCATGACGGTGTTGCTAGTGATATCGAGGTCATTCTGTTGATGCTTGATACCTTGACGTTGACGGGCTGTGAAAAAATCCATTTGGATCTCGGTCACGTAGCGATATATCGCACATTGGCTGAAATGGCTGGGTTAGATGATGGTCAAGAGATGGCGCTGTTTGATATCTATCAGCGTAAGTCTGTACCTGAGTTAGCGGAGTTTTTGGATGCTAATCTTGCAGACTCGCCATTAAAAAATAAATTTATTACATTATCTGAATTGTCAGGTGGTGATGATGTTTTGGCTAAGGCCAAAGCTGAGCTTGCGCCAGTATCTGAAGATCTTGCTCAAGCTATTGATGATTTGATGATAATTGCTGCTGCTATTCGTGAGCAGCGCCCTGAGGTTGCTTTGTACTTTGATCTGGGTGAACTGCGTGGATACCATTACCACACAGGCCCTGTATTCAGCGCCTATTTGCCAACGGTAGGCCACTCTATTGCGAGTGGTGGTCGATATGACCATATTGGTGAAGTATTTGGTCGAGCACGTGCTGCCACAGGGTTTAGTACAGATTTGGCGAGTTTGATTAAAATCAAACAGCAAGCCCCTAGTGTTTCAGCGCCGCTGGTATTTGCTCCTGCTGATGGCGATGCAGCGTTACAGCGCGAGGTTGCTCATTTGCGCAAGCAAGGCGTGAGAGTTGTTGCTGGTTTGCCTGGGCAGACAGTAACAGCGGATGAGATAGGTTGTACTCAACAGCTTAAATTACAAGACGGCCGTTGGGTTATATGCGGATTGTAAATGTTGTGTGGGTTGCTGCCGACGTTATGTATATTTGAAGTGATGTAATTAATGTATTGCACACTTCATGTGAATTTTTGATAACTGTAAACAGAGATACAGAAAAATGGGTAAAAATGTAGTCATTCTTGGCACCCAATGGGGTGATGAAGGCAAAGGGAAAATTGTTGATTTGCTAACGGATCGCGTTACTTGTGTTGCGCGATTTCAAGGTGGGCATAACGCCGGTCATACACTGGTTATTGATGGTGTTAAAACTGCGTTGCACTTAATACCTTCAGGTATTCTTCGTGACAATGTGAAGTGTTTGATTGGTAACGGTGTTGTGGTTGCGCCTGACGCATTACTCAAAGAAATTAAAATGCTGGAAGATCGTGGTGTACCGGTTCAAGATCGGTTGCAGATTAGTCCAGCCTGTCCATTAATCCTTCCTTATCACGTCGCTTTAGATCAGGCGCGTGAAATTGCACGAGGAAAGGCGAAAATTGGTACTACCGGTCGTGGGATTGGGCCTGCTTACGAAGATAAAGTTGCTCGTCGTGGTATTCGTTTGGGTGACCTTTATCACCCAGAGCGTTTTGCCTCAAAACTTACCGAAGTGTTGGAATATCATAATTTTGCGCTCGAGCACTATTACAAGGTTGATACCATTGATTACCAGAAGGTACTCGATGAGACGCTGGAAATGGCTGAGCGTATTAAGGGTATGGTTGCTGATGTAACCGACATACTGCATCAGCACCGTCTTGCTGGTGATAATATCCTGTTTGAAGGTGCTCAAGGCACTTTGCTTGATATTGACCACGGTACTTACCCGTTTGTTACCTCTTCTAATACCAGTGCTGGTGGCACTGCAACGGGCAGTGGTTTTGGTCCGTTATATCTAGATTATGTGTTAGGTATTACAAAAGCCTACACCACGCGTGTAGGTTCAGGCCCGTTTCCTACGGAGCTGTTTGATGCGGATGGAGAGCATCTGGCAGAGAAAGGCCATGAGTTTGGTACAACTACTGGCCGCGCTCGTCGTTGTGGTTGGTTTGATGCGGTAGCGTTACGCCGCTCAATGCAGATCAACTCAGTATCTGGGTTGTGTTTGACCAAGCTTGATGTGTTGGATGGTTTGAAGACGATTCGGATTTGTACTGCTTACAATGATGAAAATGGAAATCCCGTTGACTTGTTCCCGATTGATGCAGCAGATTATGATGGGTTGCAACCTGTGTATGAAGATATGCCCGGTTGGACTGAATCAACTGTTGGTGTGCAAAAGTTGGAAGATTTACCTGAAGCGGCGCGCAAGTATATTGCACGTTTAGAAGAAACTATTGGTGTTCCCGTTGATATTGTTTCAACTGGGCCGGATCGGGTAGAAACAATTATTTTGAATCACCCTTTCTAAATTAAAGCAACAAGCATAAAAAAAGCCCTGATGTTGTTAAGCATCAGGGCTTTTTTTATGCTTGTTTTTCTCCTTCCTCTTCTCCTTCACTTACTCTTGTGTGCAAGAGTGTGGGCGTGATCTTCCCAGTGTTCGCCGTCAAATTTACTAATGTTGATGGTGTCAGGTTGGTCGTCTAAGCAGCGGACATTGACATCAAAGCCGTCGGGGTTGGAGCGAGGGATATAAAAAGGCTTTATTCCACAGGTTGTGCAAAAGTAGTGCTGAGCCACACCGGTATTGAAGGTGTAGGTTGTGATGTTGTTCTTTCCTGTCAGCAAGGTGAATTTGTTTTTTTGGACAATTAAATGCAGGAATCCTGTTTTTGTGCATATAGAGCAATTGCAATCTACAGTGTCGATTTCCTCAGGGGCCTCTACTTGAAAGGTTACTGCTTTACAGTGACAGCTGCCGTTATAGATCATGATTTTCTTCCTGTTGGATACGCCAAAGTTTTGCGTATGTGCCATTTGTTGAGAGCAATTCAGTATGACTGCCTTGTTCTACAACGCTGCCTCTGTCTAAGACAATTATTTTGTCAGCATCAATGATGGTGGATAATCTGTGGGCTATTACTAGGCTAGTATAACCTTCAGTGATCTCTTTCATTGCCTTTAAAATAGCTTGCTCTGATTTGCTGTCTAGAGAGGATGTTGCTTCGTCAAATACAAGGATGGGTGGACGTTTCAAAATTGCACGCGCTATCGCAACCCGTTGTTTCTCACCCCCTGATAATTTTAATCCGCGCTCCCCAACAATGGTGGCGGTACCTTCGGGTAAGTCTTGAATAAAGCGGTCTAGGTGAGCCATGCGAATGGCATTTGCAACGTCTTCATCTGACGCGCTGGGGCGGCCATAGCGAACATTTTCAAGGATCGAATTGTTAAATAACACGGTGTCTTGTGGCACGATGCCGATGGCGCGGCGTAAAGAGTCTTGAGTGACATTAATGATGTTATGACCGTCGATATTAATGTTTCCCTGTGAAGGGTCATAAAAACGAAACAGTAGTTTTACTAAGGTAGATTTTCCTGAGCCGCTCTCACCGACAACGGCAACCTTACTGCCCGCGTCTACGACAAAGCTGATATCCGTTAGAATGGTGCGCTGTTTGTGGTATTGAAACGATACGTTGTCAAATGTGATTGCGCCGTGCTTAACGTGAAGTGTTGAGGCATTTTCGCAATCATTAATATTGGGCTTTCGTTTGAGAAGGTCGAACATCTTTTCGATATTAGCTAATGATCCTTTAATCTCTCTGTACACAAACCCCAAAAAATTTAATGGAATAAAGAGCTGCATCATAAATGCATTGATTAATACAAAGTCGCCGATAGTCATGCTGCCGTTTGCGGTACGTGTTGCAGCAAGTGCTAGCATGCTTGTCATTGCAATGGCGATAATCATGGCTTGGCCAGAATTTAACGCGAATAAGGTCAATCGGTTTTTGCGTTTGGCTTTTTCCCAGGTCGCTAACTCCTGATCATAACGCTCCGCTTCATAGTTTTCGTTGGTGAAGTATTTTACGGTTTCATAATTTAGAAGGCTGTCGACGGCACGTGAATGTGTTGCAGAGTCCGCTTCATTAACTTCTCGTAGGAACCGGGTTCGCCATTCTGTTGCCATGATGGAGTAGGCAATGTAGAGGATAACGGAGATCAGTGTGATCGCGGCAAAGGCAATGCCGTAGTTGTAAAACAGTAAGCCTACAACCAATAGTACTTCTACTAATGTGGGAACTATGTTGAATACCATAAAGCGCATTAAAAAGTTAATGCCGGTTGTTCCCCGTTCTAAATCACGGGATAGACCTCCAGTTTTCCGGTCTAGATGGAAGTCGAGATCCATTTGATGTAAGTGTTGGAATGTTTGTAAGCTGATGCGTCGTATTGTTCGTTCAGTGACACGGCCAAATAGCGTATCTCGAAATTCATTGAGTAATACGTTAAGGAACCGTACTGCTCCATAGGCGGCTACTAAACCAAGGGGCACAGCAATAAGGATATTGGGGTTATTGTTTGCGTTATCTAAAGTGTCAACAATGTCCTTGAGGAAAAATGGAATGCTAATGCTGGCGAATTTTGCGAGTAAAAGGCAGGTGATAGCGAGAAAAACACGGGTTCTAAATTCAAGAAAATATGGCCACAATAATCTCAATACGTGCCATTTCATACCCGTGCCAGGTTCTACTACGTGATGCCCGTGGCGCATGTTGTTCCCCTCAATGATGATTGACGGGTTATATTAATCGGCTTGAGGAGTAAAGGCTAATATTAAGTAGGGATCAGGGTATGGAATGGCGTGTGGTGCCGATGCGCTTACGATGATGGTTTGTTACATTGATTTTTGGTGTTGTTAATGATCTGTTGTGTGACGCTGCCTTTTTTAAAGCTGGCGATGGCTTCATTTAATGTTTTGAGTAGGGTTTTCCATTCAGGGTTCTTTTTGGATACTGCGTAATATAAATTGTTGTATTGGAGGGGGGGCTCAACAATTTCAATCATATCTAAAATATTAGCTTTCATTTTTTTTGATAAGTGCTTCCCAGTCTTAACGCTAAAAAAGATAACGGAAGGGTCACCAACGATGTAGTCTATGCGTTTTTTTGATAATTTTATTGCATTCATTAAGTCATCAACTGAATTGTCGATATTAAAGAAACCACTGTCCATGAGGGCATCAAATTTTGGCGTATTTTGATAGCCTCTAACCACACCAATATGTTCACCCTTAAGGGTTGCTAGATCCCCTTTAAAGGGAGATTCGAAGTCTTTTCGTTTTAGCAGTGCAATAGGGCCGCCTGGTATCGGTGAGGACAACGCTAGATGGTCTGTGCGTTTGGTGCCTTTGATGACATCTGAGGGTGCTGCGGGTTCAATAAAGTATTCAGGGAATAATATATCAACGCGGCCCTTTTCCGCCATGGAGATAGTTCTAGCCCAGGGGTAGAAGCTGATAGTGACCTCGTAATCTTGGCTTACGAGAAGTGCAACGGTTAGTTGTTGAACCCAGCCTTGATTACAGATGTTTTGGCCGATGTAGGGTGCCCATTCTAATGTGCTGAGGCTGACTTTTTTCTTGGCTCCTGCGTTAAATACATAGGTGTTATTGACGTTTTTTCCTTGGATATGATAATCCTTCCCCTGGTGCTGAAAGACTACATCAATGGTTTTTTGAGGTGTAGATGTGGGTATTGCCGCTGTAGTGGTTGTGCTTGTTAAGGTCAAATAGATAAGCAGGGCGCTGTAGAGTAAGGCTTTTGGTAGCACGGCGAGGGTTTTGCTTAGGATAGTGCCGGTAGCACAGCAGGCGGGGTGCAAAAAAAGAGTCGGCTGAGTTCGAGTGAGAGTTGAGATAATAATCTTCTCCTACTTGGGCGTGTGTAATTGCCGTTTGTTTGGCACAGTTATTTTAGTACAGTTACTTTGGCATAGTTACTTTATCGAAGTTACTTTATAGGATAGTCGGTATTTCAAGCTTGTGTGTAAGATGATGGGCTCGTTGGTCATGGGCCTGTGGAATATGGCCATGCTATTCTTGAGTGCACTTTTTAGTCTGCAAGCCGATGTGTTATTTGATCAGGAGTTCACCGTGTTAATTCCAGAAGGTTTTCCTATTATTGACCCTCATATTCATCAGTGGCATTTGATGAATACTCCGAGAATACTCTCGTGGCCGAAGAGGTTGTTGGGGTGGAATAAACCCTTATATGAGACGGTGGTGACACTGGGGGCAAGTAAGGCGGATAAAGATTATGTGGGTGGTATTAGTTATGTTGGTTATGACTATTTACCGGAGAATTATGCTACTGACCGGGGGCAATTGAATATATCTCATGTGGTGCATGTTGAGGCTGGGTGGCAGGATACGTCGGATTTTGGTCCTGTTAAGGAGACTCAGTGGGCGGCATCGTTGTTTTCTGGGCGAACGGATCCGTCGTTGGGAGGGATTGTAGGGCGTTTAGATTTGAGGGGGAGTAATGTTGATGCGGTGTTGGCTGCTCATAAACGTGCAAGTTCGAAGTTAGTAGGAATACGGCAAATGTTGGCGTGGGATGCTGATAAGTCTATTATGCGATTTTGCGATCAACCTAAGTTGTCCGAGGATTCTAAGTGGCGGGCTGGGTTTGATGTGTTGGCTACGCATGATTTGTCTTTTGATGCGTGGTTTTTTCATCACCAGTTGGATGAGATGGTGGTGTTGGCAAACGCTTATCCTGAAACAACGTTTATTTTGGGGCATATGGGGACGCCGATAGGTTTGGGTGGGGAGTTTGCTTCTTATGGTGGTTCTGATGTTGCTCGGAGTAGGGTGTTGGGGTTGTGGCAGGAGGGTATGGCTAGGGTGGCTGAGTGTCCGAATGTGTTGGTGAAGTTATCTGGGTTTTTTATGCCTGTGGTGGGGTGGGGATATCATTTGCGGGATCAGCAGCCTTGTTTGGCTGAGGTGGTTGATGATCTTCGGCCGATGGTGGAGTTTGTTGTGGGGCAGTTTGGGGTTGATCGTTGTATGTTTGCTTCTAATTTTCCGATGGATAAGGTTTCGATGTCGTTGGGGATGTTGTATGACGTTTATTGGTCCTTGTGTGAGGGGTTTGGTGATGAGGATCGGGTGAAGTTGTTTCGTGATAATGCGAGGGATTGTTATAAGATTGAGGGTTAGGGATGAAGGTGAATGAGTGAAGGTGGGCATTATAGTGGTGGGAACGTTGCAATCGATTAGAGCGTGATGCATTAGCAATATCCGTTCAGAAATCGCAAAAGATCGCATCCATGCGTGCTCGACTGCGGCGTCCGTGCCGCAGACGTTTCTGAACGGATATTGCTAATGCATCACTTGTTGCGGGGTTGTAGATTTCTTGATTCTTTGGGGGGTTGAAACGCCAAATGTTAGCTTAACTTTTTAACTTAACTTTCTAGCTTAAATACAGTCGGCAATTTTTTAATGCTACCTGGTTTGGTAGTGGTTCTTTTATGAGTGAAAAGCCGTTTAGCTGTGCAATAAACTCATCGACGGTTGGTTTGTTTTCTTTTGAAACTGTTTTATAGGTTTCTTGGATGCGTTGTAGCATCCAGTATCCGTAGCTGAGGTTGTAACGGGTTTCTTGTTTGCCTTCTATCGATAGGGTTGCGTCACCTAGTCGTTGTGGGACTTTGTCTCCGGTGTGTTTTTCTTTTGCCCATTGCTGGATTGCGTCGATGGTTTGTTGAAGTAATGGCATATGACTTTGTGTCATGTGGCTTAGTATTGGTATTAGTGTGTCGGGGATTTGATCGTTATCTGGGAGTGTTTTGTTTTCTGTTGATGTGTTTCCTTGGATTCTTTCTATCCATGCTAAAACATTGCTATGTTTTGCTACGAGGTCTTTTGGGGCGGGGTCTCTGTGTAGGTGGGCGTAGAGTGGGCCGTATAGTGAGAAGTCTGCTAGGCTGGGTTGGTCACCTAATAGGTAGCTGTGTTGTTTAAAATGGGTATTCAATAAGGAGAGTAGTGTTTCCACGTGTTGTTCTAGGGCTGCTTCTGTGTTGTTGGTTATTCCTAGGATGGGTAGATAGCCGGACATTTTTCCGGCGAAGGTTTTGGCGACCTTTTTTTGGATGAATTTGGGGAAGTAGGGCAGGGCGTTGCTGCCAAATTCGCCAATGATAAAATTGTAGTTTTCTGGGTAGTTCCAACGGTAGTGTAGTGCTGCCATGGGTAGCCATTCGTCGGAGTAGAGTTCTACTAATTGAGCGGCAATACGTTGTTTGGGTGTGGTTGGTATTGCGGGTCTTTTGGGGTTCTGTTGTTCAAAGTGATCAATGATGATAGTGGAGTCTTGAATCGGGTTTTTTCCGTTGATGTATACAACGGGCATGATCATTTTTCCCACGGCGGGCTGTATCTTTCGCGCTAGCGTGTAGGCGTTGGGGTAAATTTTGTTAAATGGAATACCTTTGAAATGAAGGTAGGCATCCACTTTCGCGGTGTATGGGGATACTTCCCAGCCATATAATTCAACTTTTGCATTCATGATGACGTTGTCCTTGTTCTATGCTGTTTTTGTTATCGCGGCGGGAACGTACTTGTGCCATGGGGTTCCGGCTATCGGGTCTCGTGCTTTAACACAGGTTAGCTCATTCGGGGCTGCTCCTAGGCTAACGGGTTGTTTTTTTGATGCTGAATAGCTCATACCGAAACCATTGGGCAGGGATATGTGACCGGGTTGCATCATGTCGGATATTTCAATGACAACCTTTGCGGAGCCTCGTGAGGTGGTTAGTGATACCGTATCACCGGTCTTGATGTCGTAGCTTGTTGCATCTTGTGGGGAGATCCGTAATGATCCTGAGTGTTTTAAGTTGTTTGCGCTAGGGTTGCGAACAACGGTGTTGGAGGTGTCGCTGCGTCGTTCGCCCGCGGATAAAATCAATGGGAATTCTTTTGGGTTATTATCTTCTTCGGTGGCAAGTTGATCTAGTTCATCAAACAGCTCGTGAATACATAGGTTGATTTTCTTGCCTGCAATACCGACTCGATCCCAGCTTTCGTTGTAATCTTTGGCGGATGAAAATATCACCCCCGACGGCGAGTTAATGATGGCATCAAATAATTTTTCACCAGCGTGTAATTTGAACCCGGTAAATCCTGCGTTGGCAGCGGATTTGGCATTGGCTTGAACAAAGAGGTGACTGATACCCCATAATACAGCGGCGTCAGCAAGACCTTTCGGGAGTTGTGGGCCGAGGGTGCGGTAAAGTAATACGGGAAGGTAGGGGGCGAGGTGTTGTTTTCTCGCGAGTAATGCGCCAAAGGCTAGTGCAAATGTAATGCGACCATATTTTGCTGCTTTGGCCGGTAACGCAATATCCTCTTCGGTAACTTTGCCTAAAGCCATGACTAAACGTGAATGGATTTCGGCTTCTGGCAAAGTGCCGGGAAGTGGGGAGAAAAGAGGTTGGCGAAGATGAAATGCGTTATGTGGAAATTCTAAGTTAAAATAGGTACATTCACTTTTTTCATATTGACTGGAGGCTGGTAGTACGTAGTCAGCTTCGCGGGCGGTTTCGGTCATTGCTACATCGATGACGACGGATAATTCTAATGCTCGCATCGCTTCTCGCATTTTTTGACTATCTGCAAATGAATGAACGGGGTTGCCGCTATCAATTAACATGGCACGAAAACGTTTAGGGTGATCGGTTAGGATTTCTTCTGAGATGACATTACAGGGGATCAGTCCGATAATGATTTTTGATTGTGTAACGGGGCTAACTTTTTTAATTCTTTGAGTGCTGGTTTGAGGCTTGCTTTTCTTTTTTGCCCCTACGTCACCTTTGCTGGCAGCATTCAGTGCTAAAAAAGGAACAGGGGAGTTATTGGTGCCTTTGCGTGCAAAATTACCGGTGAGTAGCCACAGTAATCGTTGTAAATAGCTGCCTAGGGTTGAATGGCGGTTCATTTGTAACCCAAGGTCTTCAAAAACAGAAACGCTTTTGGCTGTGGCTATGATGCGGGCAATGGTGCGTAGAGTATCTTCATCGATACCACATCGTTGGGCATAATTTGAAATGGGTATATTGATGAAGTGAGATTTCATTTCTTCGTAACCCTGCGTATGTTGCTTTACCCAGGCATGTTTTACTAAATCTTCTTGGACAATAATGGCTACTAAGGCGGCTAAGCACCAGGCATCGGTCCCGGGTTTTAGGGCTAGGTGATGATCCGCTTTTGCGGCGGTTTCACTGCGTCGAGGGTCGATGACAATGATTTTTCGGTTGGGGTCTTTTGCCATTTCTTTAATGACAGTGCGTGCTCGTGCAAAGCCATGGGACTGCCATGGGTTTTTACCGATAAATAGGGCGACTTCGCAGTGTTCAAAATCTCCATGAACGCCTGTGGCTAGCATTTTTCCGTTTACCCAAAATTCTCCGGTTTTCTCTTGCGCTAGCGCATTGGATCGATATTTAACACCGAGTGCTTTTAGGGTGGCATCACCGTACGTGCCTCCCAGGTGGTTACCTTGACCCCCTCCTCCATAAGAGAGAATACTTTCGCCGCCATATTGTTGTTTTATAGCGGAAAATTTTTCAGCAATCTCTTTAATGGCAGTGCCCCAGCCAATAGATTCATAGCTGCCGTCGGGCTTACGGCGTTGAGGTTGTGAAATTCGGTCTGCACCGGATTGGTAAAAGGTTAGTCGCTTGGTTTTTTCGCACACATAACCTTGCGATGTGGGGTGGTCTTTATCACCTCGAACCTTAATAATATCTCGATTTTCGGGGCCACCAATTTGAACTTCAATGCCACAGTTAAGGCTGCATAAAATACAGGCAGACTTTTTCCATTCAATCTGCTGTTGGGATGTTTTACGGGTTGTGGTCATGGGTGCTCTCTCAAGAAAAATGGTGTATGGGAGAGTTTAAACAGGAATAAAAGCAATGCACAAGGGCATCAGCGCCAAGAGTACGGGGGTAATGCGTCAATTAAAAGAAAGATAAAGAGTTTATCCTAATCGTCTTCAGTAAATAGCTTTGCTCTTACGGTTGTTCGGTATTCACTGGGTGTTACACCTAAGGTTTTCTTAACGACTTCTGCAAAGTGCCCCATATCTTGATAGCCGACGGCCATGGCAATTTCACCAATGGATAAGTTAGTGCTTTTAAGAAGATCTTTGGCGACGTCAGTTCTCACAGCTTGTAGATACTGCAAAGGCGTTTTTCCTAATGCAATTTTAAAGCGACGGTTAAAGGTTCGTACACTCATATCAAAGTCGCCTGCAACATCACTTAACTTAAAGTCTTTGGCGAAGTTATCTTTAAGCCAACGCTGCGCGTTAATAATGTCTTCATCCGGATGACGATTGGTTCTCTCTTCAAAATAGCTTGTGTTTTTATAGTCAGTACGAATTTCGTGAGAAAAGTGCCGCTGTACATGGTTTGCAATGGTGCTTCCATATATTTCTGAAACAAAGTGTACGGTGAGATCAGCAAGAGAATTAACGCTGGCGGCACAAAAAATATTGCCTGCTTGAGTAATAAAGTACTGACGTTTTAATTGTACGTCAGGGTATTTCTTTTCAAACCGATCAAAATAGTGCCAATGGGTCGTGGCAGGTTTTTGGTTAAGTAGCCCGGCTTCAGCTAAAAAACAACAGCCCGTACCAACACCATTAATGATGGTTCCTGATGCGGCTTGTTGTTGTAACCAAAGAATAAGATTTTGATTTTTGTTGATTATCGGATTTGGATTTCGCCACAAGGATGGAATGTAAACGTAATCAGAACCTTCACTGCTGGCAAGGGGGGAGGAGGGTGACAATGGAAACCCGATACTGGAAGTGACAGGTAAGTCATTTGAGGAAACGGTGTGAATATCTAGCCGCTCTGCATGGCGGTTTTTACCCATAGCCGCCCCTTCTGCTGTACGAAGCATTTCTATCGGCAAGGTGCAGCTGGTAGCCAGCATGTTGTCACAAAGGACAAAGGTGATTTTCTTCATTTGGTCATTCTAGCCGTTTATTATGGCTGGTTGGTCATTGGTTGTGGAAATGTTACAAGTTTGGCTGAAATCCCGTCTCTTATGGCCTTATCAGCAGGATGGGCGATGCGTTCCCCGGATACTATGTGATGAGAAGGCTCAGTAGTAAGAGTAAAACATTAAATAAGGGGATAGTTAGTGAAGACTCGGTTACCAGTTATTGTTGGTTTTGGTGGTTTTGGCCCGGCCGGGCGTAGCTCGTTCCATCATGCATACCGTCGCATGGTGTTTGACAGCCTGCCTAAAAAACTTCAGCAAGAAACCGTTATTAGCTTGGCTGTTATTATGAAACTGGTATCGGTTGGTGGAGGTGGAGGTGGAGTAGATGAGGGCTATGTTAACTCTGAAGGTGCCACGTTATCTGCTGGTGATGTGGATACTTTATATAGATCCAAGGTATTAGAAGGGACGTTAGTACGACGTATCGAAAGTAATCATTTTGATGTGGATGCGGTACCTACTCATAAACCTGTTTCGCTATCGCCAAGTGAGGCAGGGGCGCTTTCTTTTCAAGTACGACGCAAACAACTACCGAGTCCGCTGCCAGAAGGCTGGCAGGTGGAAGATAATGGCGAAGAAGATCATGTCACTGTTGCGTTGGCGGGAGTTGCAAATATAAAAGTGGATTGTACTCGAAAGATGCCAGTGTCCAGTGCGGGGCAACTACCGACAGGGTTTGATCCTGGTTCTTATTATCGTTCTAACTTTCATCCTCGCGGTTTAACGATGGCGTTGTTGGGTGCTACGGATGCATTGCGATCAATGGGAGTTGATTGGCAGCAAGTTATGGAAAAAGTTAACCCTGATGAGGTGTCTGTGTATTCGGGCAGTTTAATGTGTCAGGTTGATGAGCATGGTTACGGCGGGTTTATGCAGTCGTCTTTAATGGGGGGGCGAGTGACGGCAAAACAAATGGCGTTAGGTATGAATAGTATGCCGGCGGATTTTATTAACGCCTATGTGTTGGGCAGTGTTGGTACTACGGGCAGTACCACGGGAGCTTGTGCGACTTTTTTGTATAATTTACGAATAGCCATTTCTGATATTCAAGCAGGGCGCAGCCGTGTTGTCTTGGTGGGTAACAGTGAGGCGCCGGTAACACCTGAAATGATTGATGGTTATCACGCCATGGGCGCGTTAGCGTCTGACGAGAAGTTGCGTAAACTGGATAATGCCGAGCAGCCCGATCATCGGCGTGCGAGTCGCCCCTTTGGTAATAACTGTGGGTTTACGTTGGCGGAGTCCTCTCAATATTTTGTGTTAATGGATGATGCGCTAGCGTTAGAACTAGGAGCGGAGATTGTTGGGGCCGTTACCGATGTGTTTGTGAATGCGGATGGCCATAAAAAATCGATTTCAGCCCCTGGGCCAGGTAATTATATAACGATGGCAAAAGCGGTAGCATCAGCAACGGCACTGCTTGGTGAGGACGCTGTTAAGCAGCGAAGTTTTGTCCAAGCTCATGGTTCAAGCACCCCTAAAAACAGAACAACGGAAGCCGATGTGTTGCAACAGGTTGCAACAACGTTTGATATCGAGCAATGGCCGATTGTTGCAGTAAAATCTTATGTTGGGCATTCATTGGCACCGGCAAGTGCAGACCAGTTAATGGCGACGTTAGGTGTTTTTCATCATGGTATTTTACCGGGTATTAAAACGACAGAGGTGATTGCTGATGATGTGCAAGCCGATAGGTTGCAATTTCCATTGCAAGATATGGATTTGGGCGATAAAACGATAGACGTAGCCTTTTTGAATAGTAAAGGTTTTGGTGGAAACAATGCAACGGCCTGTGTGATTGCACCGTCGGTTGTAGAGAAAATGATAGTTAATCGATATGGAAAAGAGGTGGTTGCCGAATATCATAAAAAACGAGAAAAGGTGCGTGCAGATATCGCTAGCTATGAAATGGCGGCGCAGCGTGGAGAGATCGCTCCAATCTACAAATTTGGAGAGAATATGATTGATGAGTCAGAGATTGTTATTAAGAATGACGGTGTCACCTTGCCTGGCTATCAACGTTCGGTGAATTTGTCTTTCTTGAATCCTTATAGCGACATGGTTGACTAGCTAACGATATTTATTTGGCGTTTGCTTTTGTTTCTGTTTTTGCTCCGGTTGTGAGGCTGGGGCTTTTTTGTTTTAACTCTTTATGTTAGCTTTTCTTGGGGGTAAAAATAATAAAAGGAGCTCGTTATGCAAATCAAGCATGTTATAAAAATAGGGGTATTAACCACTCTGTTAATGTTGGGAGGCTGTAAACTCATCTCGGCGGATGGAGATTGTACAGGTTTTGGATGTCCTATGGATTGTACGGTGGGAGGGATTTGTTTTCCTTGATGCATTTTCTCTCTGGATCGCGTTGTACCAGAGGGAACCTTTTTTATCTTATGTCCTCTATATTCAGTAGGTGTTTATTTGTACACTGCCCCTTGAAAAATCACAAATTCATCCCAATATATCAGGAGTTAGCAACATTTATGGGGTACACTTTGGATGAGTATCCGGCTCTACGGTCTGTAAGCCACAGCATTAATGGGTTTTTGGTCTTTATAAGGAGGTAATAGTGTTTGCGATTTTGTTATCTGACAAGATGGATCCGTTTTATCAGAACATAGCCTCATTTCCGACGGCATTCTTTACTTTTTTCCTGGCGTTATCGATGGTGTATTGGTGTATTGCTGCACTGGGCTTTGTTGATGTTGATGCGTTGGATTTTGATGGCATTGATGTCGATGGTGAAATGGATATCAATGCAGATGCCAGCATTTCTAGTGCAGATGTAGTGGCAGGGTTGATAATGCGCTTAGGGCTAAGTGGTGTTCCGGTCACTATTATCATTACTCTTGTTTCTTTAATTGGATGGATTCTTTGTTATTACATTGTTTATATGCTTTTTGGTTGGATCCCTGAAGGAATATTACGTTATTTAGTAAGTTTACCGATTATAGCTGGGTGTTTGTATGTGGCTGCAGTATTAACTGCGGTGGCGGTTAAGCCATTTCGTCGCCTTTTTGCAAAAATGGAGCAGAAGACAGAAAAAAAAGTGTTAGGTCAGACTGCAATTGTACGTACTATGCGAGTAGACAATGGGTTTGGTGAAGCGACTTTAGAAGATGGAGGTGCGGGGTTGATTTTTAAGGTAAGAACCATGGGTGATGTTACCTTCAAGAAAGGAGATCATGTGGTTTTACTTGAATATGTGAAAGAAAATAATATCTATAACGTTATATCGGAAGATGAATTTAAAAATTAGCGTGCTTTAACGTTTCAATAAATAGACGAACTTTGTGGTAGGGGCAGGTTTTTAGTCTTAGTCAGCATTTTTTGTCTATTGGAATAGTGGCGCGTTTTTTGTGTTTACTTACTATTTATTTAGTTACGTAATTTAATGGGAAATGGAGTGAAGGATATGGCTGATTTATCAGTGGTTATGCCTATATTGTTTTTTATAGGAGCAGTGGTTGTTGCGGTGTTGGGTTTTGCTGCAATTGTTAAGGCATTTTATTTTAAAGTTGAGCAGGGAACGGCTCTTATAGTGAATGATACCTCAACAACCCCCAAGGTTTATTTTACTGGAGCGTTGGTGTATCCAATTATTCATAAAAAAGAATTGATGAAGGTTTCGTTGATTACACTTGAAGTGGATCGCCGAGGAAAGGACGGTTTGATTTGTTTGGATAATATGCGAGCGGATATTACCGTGGCATTTTATTTGAGAGTGAATGAAACAGCCGAAGATGTGTTAAAAGTCGCTAAGTCAATCGGCGCTAGTCGTGCATCCGATAGGGAGGCGGTTTATGAGTTGTTTGCTGCGAAATTCTCGGAAGCGTTAAAAACTGTTGGTAAACAAATTGAATTTGTAAAGCTTTTTGAGAATCGTCAAGAATTTCGAGAAAAAATTATTGAAGTTATCGGAGATGATTTGAACGGCTATATTTTAGAGGACGTTGCCATTGATTATCTTGAGCAAACACCAAAAATGTCATTGGATCCTAGTAATATTTTGGATGCTGAAGGTATTAAAAAAATCACAGCACTAACAGCAGAGCAAAATGTACGAACGAATGTACTTGAGCGTGATGAAGAGCTTGCCATTAAGAAAAAAGACGTTGAAACGGTAGAGGCGATGTTGTCCTTAAAACGTCAACAAGCGGACGCTGAAGCAAAGCAAGAGCGTGAGATTGCGACTATTCGTGCGCGTGAAGAGGCGGAAACCAAAAAGGTTCAGGAAGAAGAGCGTAGAAAGGCAGAGGCGACCACCATTCAAGTCGAGCAAGACTTGCAGGTACAAAAAGAGAATCAACAACGAGAAATTGAGGTCGCGGAACAAAATCGACAGCGTGCGGTTGCTATTGAAGAGGAAAAGGTAACGCGTGCTCGTGATTTGGAGATCGTTTCTCGTGAGCGAGAGGTTGAACTGCAAAAAATCGAAGCAGAAAAAGCGGTTGAAATTGAGAAAAAAGAGATTGCCAACGTTATTCGTGAGCGTGTCACGGTAGATAAGACAGTTGCTATTGAAGAAGAAAAGATAAAAGAAGTGCGTGAGGTTTCCGAGGCTGACCGTGAGAAGCAGGTTCAAGTGCTTGCCGCAGAAGCAAAAGCGGAAGAAGCTAAAGTGCAGCAAGTTAAAGCTGCAGAGGCTGATGAAGAAGCCGCAAAGCATCGGGCAGTTGAAGTGACTGTGATGGCGCAGGCTGATTTAGAAGCGGCAGCCAAAGAAGCTGATGCGAAGAAGAAACTAGCGGAAGCGACTCAAGCTGAGCGTGCGGCTCCTGGTTTAGCCGATGCAAAAGTACAGGCAGCTAAGGCAGAGGCGCTGGAGAAAGAAGGTATTGCTGAGGCTAACGTGATTCAAGCGAAGGGTGAGGCGGATGCGAACGCCCATAGAGATAAAGGCCTTGCAGAGGCCAATGTTATCCAGGCGCAAGGTGATGCAGAAGCAAAGGCTCATCGTGACACAGGTAACGCAACAGCAGAAATTATTGCAGCACAGGGTTCATCGGAAGCAACGGTTATCGCTGCAAAAGGTGAGGCTGAAGCGAAAGCGAAACAGCAGGTTGGTTTGGCGGGTGCGGAAGTTACTCGAGAGCAATTCAAAGCTGAAGCGGATGGCTTGTTAGAGAAGTTCCAGGCAATGGGTACCATGAGTGATGATGCTCGTGAGCATGAAGAATTCCGTATGGGGCTAGAGACTGCCTTGAAAGAAACGTTGGCGGGAATTGATGCAGGCAAGGAAATTGCTCGTGAGAATGCCGAAGTATTGGCTGTTGCCTTGCAGAAAGCGAAGATCGATATCGTGGGTGGTGAAGAGCACTTCTTTAATAACTTTGCTAAGTCGTTGTCCATTGGTAAAGCGATAGACGGTTTGGCGGATAAGAGCGGAACGATTTCCGCGTTGGTAAATCGTGTCATTGAAGGTAAGCCAAGCTCTGTCAAAGACGACGTTGATGCTTAAGTAAGCTGTCTCTCTAGCTTTAATCAATCCATCGATTGAAGCTAGAGATGTTATTCTCTTAAAAGGATTCCTCTATGACAGAGCAAAACTCATCAGCCGATATTGTTGATAGCGCAGTTGCTGAAGGTGGCGCATACGACATTATTCGTAAGCGTTTGGTTGAGCAAGGTCGTCAGCTAAGTCAGAAAACACAGGCATTAAATGAAGCGAGAATTGCTGAGTTTGGTGGTTCTGACATGGGTGTTGTTGCCAGGGTGCGTGTTCGTACCGAGAATAACTGTATCGCTAGAGATATTGTGCAGATTGGCGGTCATCTGCTTTTTGGTTACAACGTTTTTATAGGGCTAAAAAAAGAGACTAAAATTGAAGATGTTTTTGCTCTTTTTAATGTGCAAGATGCGGACGCTGGTCATGATATGGTTCCGGTGTCATTGGCGGGATCTTTTCTTACAGAATCAAGCTTTGTTAATGACTTTGATGAGTTGTACCGATATTACAAACACACCAAGCTTGTTGAGCTAACGGTTAAAAATGGAAAACTCCTGGCGGGTTTTCAAATAGGTGAACGATTAGAAGATCTTCGTGTTTTTCGGTGGTCAGTGTCTGCAGATGGTAATGAAATAGCGTATATTGATAATCGTGGCGAGCGTGATATTCAACTTCCTCCGTCCTATGATTTCGAGTGGATAGAAACAACACGTGACGATACGATTCATGGTCGTCATGCACACGTTAATATTTTGGATAGTGTTTTTGTTGAGGCGATCAACGGTGATTTGACGGTTAAAATCGAAAATAACACTGAAGATGGGTTAGGTATATTCAGTGAAGATGTTGAAGATAAAACTCAGTCTATTGATGATGCAGATATCTTTTATGCTTCAGTTGGACAGCTGATCCTACTAAAAATACGTCCTTATCGAGAAACGGTGTGGCGTTATCTAATTTTTAATCAAATGACGCAGACGGTTATGCGTATTGATGCTATTGGACAGTCTTGTGTGCAACTGCCTGAAGATCATGGGGTAATCTTCCCAGGTGGTTTTTATTTACAGACGGGTGAATACAAAAATTTTGATGAGGAATTTGACGGGCTTAAATTTAAACGTATGATTCGCTCCCCTAATGGTGAGGATGTTTTGTATGTATTTTATGACCCCGAGGAAGGGGCGGTTGGCCTATTTGGTTACAATATCATAGAAAAAGAATTACAGAACCCAATTTATGGTCATGGTTATGCGTTGGCTGAAGATGGTTCAATTATTATCTTTTCAGCAGAAGAGGAGCCAACTCGAGTTCATCCGATGCAAATCTGGAATACACCTTATCTGAGTGCAGAGTTTGCGAGCAAAGCCCCTGAAAGCCAAACGTTCTACGGTAAAGTGGGTAATGCCGAGCTAGTTCGAGGTGTATCGGATTTGTACAGTGTTTGTCGAATGATTGGCAATCAGTCGGTTTCTTCAAAGCTTTATGAAGAGTTAAGTAACTCGGCGGCTAAAATATTTGATGCCCATTATTGGGTAGAAAATGAGATCGTAGATGGTGTTGATGAGATATTAAAGACCATCTCAAGCACTGCTGAATTAGTGATTGATGAATTTGAAAAAGTACAGAGCATTCGTCAGCAGTCATTAAAAACAATGGCAGAAGCAGAGGCAGAGCAACAGTCTATTGTTCAGGGTGTTCGGCCTGATAGCTGGACGATGGCTGAAGAATATGTGGATGCATTAGGACGGCTGCGAAGGCAGCGAGGGCACCTTGTTACGATAAAAGATCACCGTTATATCGATACTGTTCGTATTGCTGCTTTGGATGCCGAGCTTACCGAGGTTGAAGCTGGATTAAGTGAGAAAACGGTAGAATTTTTAATGGGTGAGGATGCACTCTCTCCTTACTTGGAAAAGATGGATCAAATCAATCATGAGGTTGAAACTGCCGCAACGATTTCAGAACTTAATCCATTGATTGAAAACATTGAAAACACTGCATCAGGTTTAGATTTGCTTTCTGAGCTGATGGGCACCCTAAAAGTTTCTGATGCAACCGTTCGAACGCGTATTATTGATGCGATATCTCAAGTTTATTCCAAATTAAACCAAAGTAAAGCCAGAGCTAAGAACAAACAAAAAGATTTAGGCTCCTCTGAGGCAATAGCTCAGTTTGGTGCGCAATTTAAATTATTCTCACAGAGTATTACTAATGCATTGGGCTTGTCGACATCGCCAGAGCGTTGTGATGAGCAGTTGTCTCGATTGTTGGTGCAGTTGGAAGAGTTAGAAAGTCAATTTAGTGAGTTTGATCAATTTCTTGCGGATATTATGGATAAACGCGAAGAGATTTATGAATCCTTTGAAAGCCATAAGCAGAAATTGCTCGATGAACGTCAGCGTAAGGCGCAATCCATCGCCGATGCGGGTGAACGTATTTTATCCAGTATTGAAAAGCGTTCGCTAAAGTTTACGGAAGGTGATGAGTTAAATACCTATTTCGCCTCTGATGCCTTGGTAATGAAAACCCGTGAATTGGTGGAGAAATTACGGGATTTAGATTCTGCGATTAAAGCCGATGATATCGAGTCACGTTTCAAAGCGATTAAAGAGCAGGCATTACGTTCGTTACGAGATAAGTCAGATATTTACGAAGATGGCGGGAATATTATTAAGCTTGGGCCTCGCCATAAGTTTTCGGTGAATACTCAAGAGCTTGATTTGACGATTATCCCTCGTAACGGTGTGCTGAATGTTCACCTGACGGGCACCAATTATTTTGAACCTATCGAAAATGAAGCGTTGATGGGATTAAAAGATTATTGGGATATGTCCCTGGAATCAGAAACGCCAGAAGTCTATCGCTCTGAATATTTGTCAGCATTAATACTGAGAGCTGCAGAAAGGTCTGAGGACGATTTATCAATGGGTAGCTTGTTAGCGGCTATTGCTGATGATGCTTTGGGGGAGCTAGTTAGAAATTATGCATCACCGCGTTATAAAGAGGGTTATGAAAAAGGTGTACATGATCATGATGCAACATTAATTCTAGGCAAAATAGTTCCTGCGTTAGAACAAGCTGATTTGCTGCGTTTTGACCCGACGAGTAGAGCGCTGGCTCAAGTGTATTGGGCCATGCTTCAAGGGAATGTTCAGGCCCCCGATGAGCAGTGGCTCACGTGGGTGGCTGCTAAAAACACTTGGCTTGATCGTGCACAAACAGCTCGCCAGATGCAGAAGGTTTTTTCGTCAGTTGATGCGTCTAGCCAGTTAGCGGAAGAAATTAGTCAAGGCCTACGTTATTTTACCTCTCAGTACTCTGTTCCTGTATCGTTATTAGATGTTGAGCGAGCCGCTGATTATTTGGTGGAAGAGTTAGGGCGCAATACCGTTGAATTTGTACAAAGTAAATATGCAGGTACGCTGGTTGATGAATTAAAGCGTTCATTGACTGGCGCTACATGGGATCAATTTCAATCGGCATTAAAAAAGCTGGATGGCTCTCCCGCTCAACGTTGGGGATTGACGGGGGCGTGGTTAGAGGCTCTTGTTGAAAATAAATCTCTGCATCATTTGCAACGCTATATTCCTGAAGCTGTTGCGCTCATTAATGTTGCTGATCGCCTGCCTCGTCGGTTGATGTCGGTTGATGTCGAGTTAACGGTTTCTGGGTTGCTGGGTGATCATGCCAATATTGTAGATCATAGCTTGAACTTCTCTTTAGATAGTTTTTTATTGCGCTTAGAGCAGCATAATAAAGAAGTAATCCCGGCTTATCATCAATACTTAAAAACACGACAAGATATTATTGCGGGTGAGCGTAAAAACCTTCGTCTGGAAGAGTTTAAGGCCCGACCGTTAAGCTCGTTTGTACGTAATCGCCTTATTAACGAATCTTATTTACCATTAATTGGCGACAACTTAGCAAAACAAATGGGTACCGTTGGAAAAGACAGGCGTTCCGATCTTATGGGGCTACTGATGATGATTTCCCCGCCCGGTTACGGTAAAACAACATTGATGGAATATGTTGCAAACCGTTTGGGGTTGATTTTTATGAAAATCAATTGCCCCTCCTTAGGTCATGACGTGTTATCGCTAGATCCAGCGCAAGCACCCAATGCCACTGCGGCGCAGGAGTTGTTAAAGTTAAACCTTGCGTTAGAAATGGGTAACAATGTGATGTTGTATCTGGATGATATTCAGCATACCCATCCTGAATTTTTGCAGAAATTTATTTCGTTGTGTGATGGCACGAGACGTATTGATGGTATCTGGAAAGGCAATACCAAAACCTATGATATGCGCGGACGCAAATTCTGCGTAGTTATGGCGGGTAACCCGTACACAGAGTCAGGAGAGGCGTTTAAAATACCCGATATGTTAGCCAACCGAGCTGATATCTATAACCTGGGTGATATCCTTGGGGGAATGGATGAGCAGTTTGCATTAAGTTATGTTGAAAACTCACTGACCTCAAACCCAGTCTTAGCACCTTTGGCAGTCAGAGAAATGTCTGATGTTTATAAGTTGATCGATATGGCAAAAGGCGTAAATGTCGCCAATACGGATTTAAGTCATACCTATAGTGGCGCCGAGATCAATGAGATCACTGACATATTAAGTAAGATGTTTGTAATCCAGGAAGTCATTCTAAAAATTAATCAGCAATATATTATGTCTGCTGCCCAAAACGATACTTACCGAACCGAACCGTCGTTTAAGTTACAGGGTAGTTACCGAAATATGAATAAGATGACCGAGAAGGTCTCTGCGGTAATGAATGAGAAAGAGTTGATGCAGATGATCGAGGATCATTACCTCGGTGAGGCGCAATTGTTAACCTCTGGTGCGGAAGATAACCTGCTTAAGTTAGCTGAGTTGCGTGGCAATATGACGGATGAGCAATCTGAGCGTTGGGCGCAGATTAAACGCGACTTTTTGCGTAATAAGGCCATGGGTGGAGATGATGTCGGTGGCAAAGTCATTGCCCAGCTTGTTGATCTGGTAGAAGGTGTGCAGGGGTTGAGTTCCGCTGCTGCTAGCGCTGATACGCAAAGGGTAGAAGAACATAATGCACTTATTGCTTATCGAAAAGCCGAGCTGAAGCAGCAGGAAGATTTGCAATTACAGCAGGAACAGGCAGCGCAAGATGCACAGAAGGCCCTACCCAATGTTGACGAGCTAGCGGCTCAATTAACGACCCAATTAACGACACAGTTGGGACAGTTGACGAAGGTGATGGCAGATAACCAGCCAACCGTAAATGTAGTAAATCAACCTGTGCCGGGAATGGATAAGATATTGACAGTATTAGCAGATACCATTGAGCACAGTATCTTTCCGTTGGTACGCAGTATGGATAAAAAGTTGGATATTGATTTACGTACCCATGACAAAATGAAAGAAATATCAGGCCAGCTAAGAGCTTTGGAGGAATATTCCGGTAAGCAGCGAGGTTAGATAGTGGTTAAAGAGTGGCAAGATATTAGACCAAATATTAGGGAAGTGCGGGAATGTTGCTAAACTGATAGATTAAGCATACAGTGCGCAGAAGTTGAACAGTCGAGCCGAGATCCTAGCGATAAGTGAAGTGTAAGGGCTCCTGCTGAATATAAAGAACATATTGGAGCCAAATACACATGGCAAAGTGGTCCCCCAAAAAAGACCCAAACGCTGATCAAGAAGCGGAAAAATACGAAAACCCAGTACCTAGTCGAGAGTATATTACCTCGTTACTAGAGGATGCTGATGGGCCAATGACACACCGACAAGTGTGTATGGCATTTGATATATATGAAGATGACGGTGTTGAAGGTGTGCGCCGTCGTCTTCGTGCCATGGAGCGTGACGGTCAATTAATGAGTACTCGTCGCGGTGCTTATGGCATTTTAGACAAAATGGATTTGATTACTGGTACGGTAATTGGTCATAAAGATGGCTTCGGATTTTTAAAGCCTGATGGTGGAGAGAAAGATCTTTTTCTGAGTGCCCGTCAAATGCGCTTAGTCTTTGACGGGGACCGAGTTGTTGCTCGTGAATCCAAAGAAGGCTGGAAAGGCAAAAAAGAAGCTGCGATTGTTGAGGTGATTGAGCGTAATACACAGCAGCTGGTTGGTCGTTTCTTTAAAGAAAACAGCATTTATTTTGTTGTACCTGAAAATAAGCGTGTTAACCAAGACATTTTGGTTCAGCCAGATGCGGTTAACGGGGCTAAGAATGGCCAGTTTGTTGTGGTGAATATCATTGAACAGCCAACTAAGCGACACCAAGCCCATGGCGAGGTTGTTGAAGTGTTGGGTGAGCATATGGCGCCCGGTATGGAAATCGATGTTGCCATCCGTAACCATGATATTCCCAATGAATGGCCTCATGAGGTAACCAGCGCTGCACAACAGTGGGGTGGCGAAGTACCGGAAGAGGATGCAGCTAAACGTATTGATTTACGTGATTTGCCGTTAGTTACCATTGATGGCGAAGACGCTCGAGATTTTGATGACGCGGTTTATTGTGAGAAGAAACCGAAAGGTGGCTGGCGTTTATATGTGGCGATTGCCGATGTTTCTCATTACGTGCACCCCGGTGAGCCACTTGATCTAGAAGCGCATAAACGTGGGAACTCTGTTTATTTTCCAGAAAACGTTGTGCCGATGTTACCTGAAAGTTTGTCAAATGGTTTGTGTTCGCTAAACCCTCATGTTGACCGCCTTGTTATGGTGTGTGAAATGAGCGTGAGTGCAGCGGGTAAAATGAGTCGTTACTGCTTCTATGAAGGCGTTATTCGGTCTCATGCGCGCTTAACCTATACCAAGGTGGGTGCAGTATTAAATGACCCGACGTCAGAATTGGCTGCTCAAGTGCGTAAAGATCACGCTGATGTGATTCCTGCCGTGGAGGAGCTTAATAAGCTGTATCTCAAGTTGCGAGAGCAACGAACATCTCGTGGTGCTATTGATTTTGAAACCACTGAAACCCGTATTGTGTTTGGCGAAGATCGTAAGATTGAAAAAATTGTTCCTGTACAAAGAAATGATGCGCACCGTTTAATTGAAGAATGTATGTTATGTGCAAACGTTGCCACTGCTCGATTCTTAGAAAAACACGCGTTGCCGTCACTGTATCGTAATCATGATGTACCTAAAGACAAAAAATTGGAAAAGCTTCGGGCGTTTCTAAAAGAGTTGGGTATTGAGTTTGAAGCTCGGAAAAAACCAAAACCATCAGATTATCAAAAGGTATTAGAGCAAATCCAGGGGCGCCCTGATGCTGATCTTATTCAGACGGTATTGCTGCGCTCGATGAATCAAGCCGTTTATGCACCGGATAATATCGGTCACTTTGGTTTGGCGTACACCGCGTATGCACATTTCACATCTCCGATTCGTCGTTACCCAGATTTATTGGTGCATAGAGCATTACGTTACGAGATTCGATCGGGTAGAGAAAGCATTAACGTCAAATGTGTTGATGGCGCCCCCGTTCTTGATAAACGTTGGCTTCCTTATACCGATGCACAAATGATTGAGCTGGGCGAACACTGCTCGATGACTGAGCGTAGAGCAGATGATGCCACGCGCGACGTGGTGGGTTGGCTTAAATGTGAATACATGCGTGACAAAGAGGGTGGTGAATTCACGGGTATTATCACTGCCGTTACCAATTTTGGTTTTTTTGTTGAGTTGGATGAAGTGTATGTCGAAGGTTTGGTGCATATCAGTGCGCTAAGCAGCGATTATTATCATTTTGATGACGTTCGTCACCGCTTGTCCGGTGAGAAGACAGGAATCATTTATGGGCTTGGGGATTCTGTTTCTGTTCGAGTGGCGAAAGTAGATCTTGATGATCGAAAAATTGATTTTGAATTGATTGAAGGTGGGCGAAAGAACCGGTGGGCAAAGGGTTCTGATGGCGACAAACCTTCTGGTAAGCGTAAAAAACCGAAGGGTAAAAAATCGGGCAATAAAAGCAAGGCTTCCGTGAAAAAGGCGGTGCCTGAAAAAGACGTTGCTGAGACCAAAAAGAAAGCAGGTGCTAAGAAGAAACCTGCTGCTAAGAAAAAAACTGAAGGCGCTAAGTCTAAGCCCAAGGCTAAAGTGGGGGATGTAAAGAAGAAGTCTCCGAAGAAAGCCGTCAAGAAAAAAGCGGCGAAGCGTATCGCCAAATCAAAAGCTGCCCCTAGCACCAAGAAGTAACGATTAAAGAGATAGATATGGCAAAACCAGAGTGGTTATACGGCATCCATACCGTACAGGGGTTGTTGGAAAAGTTTCCTGAGCGTGTGTTGGAGCTGCGCATTCAGCAGGGGCGTGAAGATGAACGTGTTCAAAAGCTGTTATCGTTGGCAGAAATACACGGCGTTAGCTGTACAGAAGGCATACGTCAGAAAATGGATGAACATGCAGACGGAGCGAATCACCAGGGGGTGATGGCTCGCTGTAAGCTTTCCCAGTCCTTGCACGATAATGATTTGTATCGAATTATCGAAGAAAAGAAAGGCCCTGTGTTGCTACTAATATTGGACTCTGTAACAGACCCTCATAATGTGGGTGCCTGTATACGCAGTGCTGATGCAGCAGGGGTTGATGCTGTTGTGACGACGAAAGATAAAGCGTCCGGTTTGACCCCAGTGGTTCGGCGTGTGGCGGTTGGTGCAGCGGAGATTGTGCCTTTTGTGCAGGTGACTAACTTGGCTAGGACCATGGATAAGCTAAAGGAGTTGGGTGTCTGGATCACCGGAACGGCCATTGATGCTAATGCTGTTAGTTTATTTGAAGCTAATCTGACGGGCTCGCGTGCCATTGTGTTAGGTGCCGAAGGTAAGGGTTTGAGGCGGTTAACGCAAGAAAAGTGCGATGAGCTGACTTATATCCCAATGCAAGGCACGGTTGATAGCTTAAATGTTTCAGTGGCAGCGGGTGTTTGTTTGTTTGAGGCGCTTAGGCAGCGCTCATAGCGTTGTATTTGTGGAGTGCATGGTTAAAGGGCTTTGGCGATTATTGCTTGCCAAATCTATTGGACTCGCGTAAAATTCGCGCTCTTTTGGGTCGCTCTGTCTGAGTTGACGCAAAAATATATGGGGTTTAGCAGTAGTGCCGAACCAGTTTTTAACTCCTTGCCTTACCGTGTAATGGCGGAAGGCTTTAATGGCGGAAGGCTTTATTCCGAAGGGAGATACAATGAGACATTACGAAATCGTATTCCTGGTTCATCCTGACCAGAGCGAGCAAGTACCTTCTATGGTCGAGCGTTATAAAGGCCAGATCACAGATGGTGGCGGTGCTGTTCACCGTTTAGAAGATTGGGGCCGACGTCAGCTGGCTTACCCTATCAACAAAATTCATAAAGCCCACTACATTCTAATGAACATTGAATGTTCACAAGAAGTGTTAGATGAGCTTGCTAATAGCTTCAAATTCAATGATGCAGTGCTTCGTAACCTTGTTATGCGTCGTAAAGATGCAGTAGCAGAAGAGTCACTTCTTGCGAAGGGTGAAGAGCCTGTTCGTTCTGAGCGTCCAGATCGTGGAGAGCGTCCAGCTGCTCCTGCGCCTGCGCCAGAAAAGGAAGAAGTTGCTGAAGAAGAAGCAGCAGCATCAGACGATACTACAGAAGAGTAAGCCTTAGCTTGCTTTACTTATTGCATGGAGAGTAATCAACTTGTTATTAGTGGTGTGATACTAGAGCTAAAAGCTCTTAGAGTAACACCTGGCGGTGTGCCGATACGCACATTGCTTATAGAACATCGTTCTAGGCAGGTTGAAGTTGGTATCCCTCGGGAAGTATTTTGTCGAGTTAGAGTTGAGGTTCGAGGCGCTGAATTGCAATCACTTGTTGAGAGCTTGCAAGTTGGTAGTCGAATCACAGTGACGGGGTTTATTGCTCGGTCAGGCTATAAAGACGAAGACGGAATACAACTGAACCTTCATGCACAACACATTGAATAAATAGATACAGGAGCGAAACGATGGCACGTTTCTATCGTCGCAGAAAATTTTGCCGTTTTACGGCTGAAGGCGTTACCGAGATCGATTACAAAGAT
>MAAC01010459.1_pt1 | contig 49678 bp, 45 predicted proteins | sample 1115981 | NCBI WGS metagenome assembly MAAC01 (sample SAMN04961126, study PRJNA320927) | seawater metagenome | isolation source: sample BD02T64 sea water enriched with oil for 64 days | place: USA:Gulf of Mexico | collected 2013-07-27 | reverse complement strand
AAGGGGCATCAGCCCCTTTTTATTTGCAGTATTAAATGAACCAGACATACTGCCTCACACCTCACACCTCACACCTCACACCTCACACCTCACACCTCACACCTCACACCTCACTATCACTGCTCAATGCCAGTATTTAGCGATGAAAACTCGAAAAATAACGATTATTCTTTAACAGATAGCAGTTGGCCGCTAGAATCACTCACCTTGTTATTTTTAAGTAATAAATTGGAGCGACGATGGCGTATATACTGCTGGTATTAACAGTACTTTTTTGGGCGGGTAATTTTGTATTGGCGCGCTCACTGGTTGATTTATTACCCCCTGTTAGTATGGCAAGCATGCGCTGGTCACTGGCGTTTATATTGCTGCTGCCCTTTGTCTATTCTAGGCTGTGGCGCGATCGACTGCTGTTAATCAAGCATTGGAAAATCATAGGTTTACTGTCGGCTTTTGGGGTGGCTGCATTTAATACCAGCGTCTATTTAGGAGTGCAGCACACAACAGCGACTAACGGTGCGCTCCTGCAGTCGTTTATACCCATTATGGTGCTGATCCTCTGTGTGATCTTTTATAAAGAAAAAATTTCTACAAGACAGCTGCTCGGGGTGTGTTTTTCGTTTGTCGGTGTGTTAATGATTATCGCTAAGGGACAGCTGGGTATGCTATTGGCCTTCAGCTTAAACCAAGGAGATGTGTGGATATTGGTTTCAGTAAGTTGTTGGACAATCTACTCAGTATTGTTGCGCTACAAGCCCACTCAACTGGATGGTTTGTCATTTCTGGCAGCCAGTATATTTATCGGTAACTTGATGCTTTACCCGCTAGTGTATTGGGAGCACCAATACGTAGACATCAATAGTTTTACCCTTAATTGGGAAATAGGTACAGCGGTGATGTACCTGGCCATTTTTCCTTCGCTGTTGGCCTATTTCTTCTGGAATAGGGCGGTTGCTGAAGTTGGAGCCGCTAAAGCCAGTTTGTTTATACATTTACTGCCAGTGTTCGGTACTTTGCTGGCCACTCTACTGCTAGGTGAGACCATGCAGTTATTTCACTGGATAGGGATAATATTGATCTTCATCGGCATTTATCTGGCAATAATTACTGATATACTGCGCCGCAGTAAATCTGTTTAAGAGGACTCCTATAACATTCACCTTGTGGGTGAGGGCAGAGTACTTTTCGGCAATTTTTTAATTTTTATGAGGGTTTTATCAATATGCGCAATATGTTGTTTGCTTTATTAATCGCTGTAATATCGACCAGTTTTGTTGTACCAGAAGTGCAGGCGAAACGTTTTGGCGGAGGCTCCAAAATAGGTAAGTCTTTTTTCTCCAGTAAAAAAACAGCGCCGGCAGCTAAGAATACTAACCAGAGCAGTAACAAAAGCTCTGCAGCGAAGAAAGCCGGATTTGGCGGTTTGATGGGCGGGTTGTTAGCGGGGGGGCTTTTAGGAGCAATCTTTCTGGGCGGCGGTTTTGAAGGTATTCAGATGATGGATATTCTGTTGCTGGCGCTCGGCGGTTTTGTCATCTTTAAGGTGATCGGCATGCTGCGGGCCAGGCAATCGACTAGCTACGCTACCCCAGCTGGGACAGTGAGAATGAACAGTAACGAATTTGCTGCAAATTCGGCTAACAGTGTACAGTCCAGTACTGAGATCCAAGTGCCAGCATGGTTTAATGAACAGCAGTTTGTAAAAGGTGCCGAGTCGCATTTTGGAAACTTACAACAGGCCTGGGATGCTAAGAATTGGGATGAAATTTCCGGATACACTAATGCCGATGTATTGGCTGAGTTAAAGCGTGAGCGCGAGCAGCTCGCTGATGATTTGTATACAGAAGTGGTCAGTGTCCAGGCTCAGCTAATTGGCTTTAAAGAAGAGCAGGGCTTTGTAGTAGCCGGTATCGCCTTTACTGGCCGGATTAAAGAGGACTCCTCTCTGGTGGCTAAAGAGTTTGACGAAACCTGGCACATGACCCGCGACATGCAAGTTGAAAATGCAGACTGGGTAATTGCAGGTATTGAGCAAAATATCTAATTCCCATTGCATAAATACTGAGTTACTCCTTCACTCAGCGATTTAGCAATGCTCCACAGGCCAGCCACTACTTTGTGGCTGGCCCGTTTAATGGACTTCAGTAACATTGACTGCAAGCCCTGGCAGCACTGTGATAGCAATTCAAGGTTTGCTTCTCTCTAATAGCAGTACGGTTCTGTGGGTTACCCACATAGTCACTAGCACAGCTGCCGCAAACCAATAAAGTCCTGAATGCACTTCTACGCTGGCGATTGCTCCGAGTTTTACAGACACTAATAATATCGCGACTACTAGCACATCTAACATAGCCCAGCGCCCATAATTGTGGATTAAATCGATCAAGTTATTGAGTTTTGCTGCACGGCCGTTGTTATGTAAAACCCATGCTAACAACAGTATTTTGCAAAAGGGCAGGGCAATGCTTAATCCTGATATCAGTATAAATAATAGATAGTGACCTTGTTCTAATAAGTCTTGCAGGCCGGATAGGATAGAAAAACTACTCTGTAGAAAGATCAGTTTAGAGATTGTCATCATAGGGGTGGTGATACCCGCGATAAACATTGCTAAAGCGCCGAGTAAAAATAGCTTAAGTAGTTGAATTTCTAATGCGGGATTCGTTTTTTCTGAGTTCATAGAACAAGCTGCTGTGATGGCCAACGAAAGCGCAACAGCTTAGCATAAAGTGCGGCGGTTAAGTTAAAGGCGGGCTCTGAATAAATGCAGTAAATTAGTCTGAGCGGTAGTTTTGGTACCAAATTTCGAAATCTTCAGCACACATTGGCTTGGCAAACATATAGCCTTGGATTTGCTCGCACTGTTCGCGGCGTAAGAAGTCTAGCTGCAGTTGGCTCTCGACCCCCTCGGCACATATGCTCATCCCCAGACGGTGGCCCAGCGCGATAATTGCGCCGACGATGGCATTTTTCTTATAGTCAGATTCTATGTCTTGGACCATAGAGCGATCAATTTTTAATTTTTGTACTGGAAGTTGCTTCAAATAGCCCAGTGAAGAGTTACCGGTGCCGAAATCGTCCAGTGCCAGACCGATACCCATCTCTCGCAACTTTGTAAGCAGCGGAACCGCTTCTCCCGCATGCTCCATAATGACTGTTTCCAGTATTTCAATCTCGAGTTTCTGCGCCGGAATCTGGTATTTAGCTAACATACTGGCAATATGCCCAGCCATATCCCCCTGAAGTAACTCCTGGCTTGAAGCATTAACTGCCACTTTAAATTCGACAGCGTATTTCTGCCGCCATTGTGACAAGTGGGAACATGCCTGCTCTATGACCCAGCTACCTACTTGTGGCATTAAGCCAATGGCCTCTAAAATAGGCAAAAATTTGTCAGGGGTCAGCAGCCCTTGTTTGGGGTGCTGCCAGCGGATTAAAGTCTCTACACCACTCACAGAACCGTTGGCAGCATTGATTTGCGGTTGGAAAAAAACTTTGAATTGGTTGTTTTTTAGGGCCTGACGTAACGCAGGCTCCATACGCACCCATGACTGGACAGTTTGCGATTGCTTATAGTGGTAAAATACATAACTGTTACGATGGCTGTCTTTTCCCTGATGCACTGCTGCATCGGCGTTCTTGATCAGTATTTCGCTATCACTACCGTGCTCTGGATAGAGCGAAATACCAATAGTACCGGTTGTGTAAAAATCATGATTTTCCAGGGCAAAAGGCAGTTCCATGGCCCTGATGATTTGTTCCGCAATTATTTTTACGCTCGTTCTATCGGACATATTCGTTAATAAAATAGCAAATTCATCCCCGCCAATTCGGGCGATTGTATATTGGTTGTCCAGTGTTTTATTGAGTCTTCTGGCAACCAGTTTTAACAGTTGATCACCGGCGCGATGCCCCAATGATTCATTGACGTGTTTAAAGCGATTCAGATCCAGCATTAAAATAGCCACTAGCTGGTTTTTACGGCATTGTTTTATCTCGTATTCTAAGAGAGATTTAAACAATAAACGGTTTGGCAGTTCGGTTAGCGGGTCGTGCTGCTGCATAAACAGTAATTTGGCTTCAGAGTCTTTAAGTTGCGAGAGATCGGACACGACATAGACAAAATGCCTGTTGTTATGGTCCTGGCTGATAACAGTGTTAATAGTGACCCTCTGATAAAATGACTCTCCATTTTTTCTGCTGCTGGCTACCTCTCCCTGCCAGTGTCCTTGCTCGGACAATGTTGCCAAGCTACTTTTGCGCTGCCATGGGCAAATGAGGGAGCTATTCTTAGCAATTAAATCGCTTTTGTTGTAACCCGATATGCGCAGATAAGCAGCATTTAAATTAACGATATTATGCTGCTGATCAGTGATTAATATTCCTTCATCGGTGCTGTTAAAGGCTATGCAGGCTAAATCAATCTTTTCTCTATCAGCGTGCTCTTTGGTGGTTTCGAACAACATGCAGTTTAAACAAATTTCATCTGCAGGTGCGAAGGTGCTCTCAGTTGTCTCTTCAATGGTCGCGGACAAGTGAAACCATTTCTTTTTACCTTGTTTGTCGTGCAGGTAAAACTCTTGGTTGTAACTGCTCTTAGCGAGGTTGTTTTTCAAGAAACTACGCATCAGGCGTCGCCGGGTTATGTCGTTAAGTTGTTGCCAAAACAGTGGGAAATCATTTTTGCTGCCGTGCTGGGCATTAAAGAGGTTCAGTAGCCCTTGGTTGAAATAACTGATACTCGGTAGCTTATGCGCACTCAGTTTCAGCTGTACTATTGCCACCGGCAGAGACCGGGTGATGTTATGCAAGTGTGCCTTAGTGTTTGCCAGTTTTTCCCTGCTCTGTGCACTGCTGATAGCAACCCCTAAGATATAGGCGGCTGTCTCTAATAGCTGGGCGACAAATGGGCTGGGGTAACCTTGATGTTTGTGCAAGATGCTGATGGATCCGATTGCTGCGTTGCCGTGGCCGAAAAGGGGGTAGCTCCAACAGGAGGCAATAGCTAAGTTACTACTAAGTTCAGAGTTTTCGCTCCAGTCGGGGTCAGAACATACATCTTTACAAAACAGCGGCTGCGCGTTTTTGATGGCGCTAACGTAAGTGCAATTATTTTCTCTGTTTAGTCGCCCGGTGCTAACTTGAAACAGTGGATAGAGTTCTCTGGAGATTTTTTGAGTACTGTAGATGGCGTAGCTGTCGTCTTGTTTACCGCCGACTAAGGTGACTGCGTAGCTATTTGTGGACATCTTTTCAATGTTTTCACACAGGAAGTTAGTTATCGAGTTTAGGTTCTCGCAGTTGGCAATCTTTGCCAGTAGTTGGCGTTGTATCCCCAGCATAAACCTGAGTTCTTGAGCAGTAGGTTGGCTGGAGTCGCCTGGCGGCGTCTTTTTTTGTGTGGCAGCCGAGTCCTTCGATTCAATATGTTTATTATCTATATTGTAATTAGAACTCATATCTTATTATCACCTCCAAGGCTGCTGTTGCAAAAGGCCTCAATATTTGCGCAAGTAAACACTATATTAGATGTAAATGTACCTAAAATTAATGGTTTAGTGAAATTGTAAATTAAAAACTCTGTTTGTTACTTTCCCAGGCTAAAACTAACGGCTCACTGTTAACCAGAGATCTTGGCTATAAATCTGCTAACTTGTCTGGACTTTAAAGCTGGCCTGGGCCACTCAGTGGCGCCGGCGAAAAGCATTTTGGCCAGCCTTATCAGTGGTCGCTAAAGTGCTGATTTTACATGCTGAATTAAAGATTGTCTGTTGGCTATGGCGAATGATTAATAAAATAGCGGCTGCAGCAGAGGCTGTAGCTCAATCAAGTGTAGTGCATAGAAGTTAATCGGCAATCTGGGTGTAATTGTCGCTGGAGCTGGATCCAATAAAATGCCGAAAATGTGCCTGCAGTCAGATATTTGTCTCTGGGTCTATTGTCAGGCAAGATCGCACTGGGCTGTTTGTAGCTAACTGCAGTCGGCTTAAAAGAAACTTCAATCGTTCAATGGTGGCTACTGGTCCGGACAAATAGCGGTTATCTAGCAGGCCGGCAGCTATATAGAATTTTGCCCTATTGTGTTATTAAATTTGCAGTATCATGAGTAAACAAAAGACGGTAAAGTAGATGTCTAAGTTGGCAGTGGCAATCGCAGCTTGTTTGCATTTAGCCTGGCCAAGTGTTTTTGGTCGCTAGTAAGGCTGGGTTTGTCGCGAAATACGCCATCCCTGTTTCCTTTTAGGGAATTGACATGCTTTGCTGCTATTCTTTTGACCGCTTGAGCCGCAAGAAAAATAAAGCGGATAAGGTCCAAGCTTTAATGCAAAGGAATCAGCACAAGATAGTCTCGGGCTGATATAATCTCATTGCTAGTGTCAGGTGTGGCTGTATATTAGGTTGTTACCTTAGTAAGAATTTTCAATTGATACCTAAGAGTAGCAATACTGAAACCTGTTATTTTTTGTAAATAGCCATCGTCTAATTTTATTTTATTTTGTTGAGGATCCATGAGTTTTCCAGAAATTCCGCTTCTAATTTATCCTTCTCTTGCCCGTCGTTATGGGGTTGAGGAATCACTGCTGTATTTTTTATGCACTCAGCTGTTAAGCACCAGTGCCGAAACCCCCCTGCCTGATAACAGCGCCATTGAGTGTCAAAGCAGTAATTTAATGCAAGTGATTTTGTCTAAAGCAAAATGGATTGCGCTGACGGATTTTTGGCATGAGGATAAGCTTGATCAATTAACGATCAGTTTGCATCGCCAGGGGGCGGTCTCAATTACCTGCGATGAAAACCAAGTAGTGATCAGTGAAATGGCCGCGAAAGCGACCAGCTCAGCCGATATCAGCCGCGTCAATAATGTCCAAGATGATTTACCGCCAAGTTCATCGCGCTCGGCTTCAATGATGGCACCAACCTTAGTTACCGATCAGTTTGTGCCAGCGCAACCGGTTTTGGAAACACAGACAACACATTCCCTGCCTGTGTATGATGTACCTCCTGCGCCTCCAACCAGGCCTTTGCCTAAGCGTCAGAACTCGAGTCCTGTCAACAGCGTAAGGGCTGCTCAGACCAGAGATGGTTTTCGCAGTGACAACTTGCCTTTGGTTAATGATGGAAGAGTTCTCAAAGGTATAGGTCCAGCTCCCTCTTTTGGTGGTAGCACTGGGTGGAAAAAACGTTCCAGTGATGAACTACAGCAAGTCTTCGCCCAGCAGGAAGAAATAAATAAGCAATTGCAAAGTATGAGTATGGATTGGAAACCATCGAGCATGTTTTACACTAGCTTAACCCGCAATAATATCCCCCATGAATTTGCCAATAGTTGCCTGGATGAGTTTATGTTGTTTTATTGCGATAAAAATAAAAAAGAGCGCAGTTGGGATCAAAAATTTTTAGCGTGGGTGAAGCGGGCCTGGGTTAAAAAGCAAAGTAGCGAAAACAGGGCAGTAAGTTCACAAAAGCAAACAGGTTACAACCATGAAAACAGCCAAACAGATACTCGGGAAAAACGCAAACGCATTACGGCAGCAATCATGGACATCCACGACACCAACTGGTGACCCGCAACCCGAACAACCTCAAGCGCGACAAGTAGATATTAGTGCAAAAACTAAGACACTAATAAATATGGTCTTTACCCGGTTTATGGCTATTTATGGACATAAGTTTAAAAGCAGCTTTGAAACTGAGTCCGAGATGCGTATTGCCAAACGTGAGTGGGCTTTAAGCTTAGGTGATTACTCAGAAGCGGAGTTGGTTGCAGCTGTTAGTCTCGCCAAAGAAACTTTGGCCTGGGCCCCAAGTATCGCTGAGTTTATTCAAATATTGCAGCAGCTCGATGATGCCTTTGGTTTTCCCCATGTTCAGCAAGCCTATCGCGAGGCCTGTTTTCACGCCTTGAAACCTAGCTCGCATAACTGGAGTCATCCGGTTGTCTATCATGCCGGTCGAGATACTGGCTGGTTTGAATTGCGCAGCGAAGAGGAAAAGCACAGCTTTCCGCAATTTCGCTACAGTTATGAAATAATATGTCGACGCTTTCGGCAGGGCGAAATACTCGAGCAGCCGATACCCGTCGCTATCGAAGACAACCAAGCCACCACTCTTTTTACATTTATTAATCAATGGGCTGTAGAGCAGAACCTGACACCTGAGCAGGGGAGTTCACTGTTGTATTACATGACTAAAGCCAAAGGCACTAAGGCCAGGGCTAACTTCAAGGCAAAATCGCAGCAAAAAGTCGATAAGCTAGGACTACAGATACAGTTGCCTGAGTAATATCTGCTGTTATATTAGTTGCCATGCACAACTGGAAATAGGCGGGTGAATACGCAAATTTACTGGAAAAAATTGGCCTTTCGATGGCTTAAACGTTAGCATAGCGGGTCAGATTTTAGGGTCAAAATGCTGTTTTTGTCCACGCAAAATTACTATCTTAGGTAACATACATTTATGAGCTATCAAGTTCTTGCCAGAAAATGGCGACCAAAACAATTTACCGAGATGGTCGGGCAAGGGCATGTCCTCAAAGCGTTAGTAAATGCTCTGGATGATAATCGTCTTCATCATGCCTATCTCTTCACCGGAACCCGCGGTGTCGGTAAAACCTCAATCGCCAGACTTTTTGCCAAAGCTTTAAATTGCGAGCAGGGGGTGTCTTCAACACCTTGCGGTAGTTGTAGTGCCTGCTGTGAAATCGCCGAGGGTCGCTTTGTAGATTTAATAGAAGTAGACGCGGCTTCCAGAACCAAAGTTGAAGACACTCGTGAATTATTAGAAAATGTCCAGTACGCACCGACCCGAGGCCGTTTTAAGGTCTATCTGATCGATGAAGTGCATATGTTATCGAAAAGTTCATTCAATGCACTGCTGAAGACCTTAGAAGAACCCCCTCCGCATGTGAAATTTTTATTGGCAACGACCGATCCACAAAAGTTGCCTGTGACCGTTTTGTCGCGCTGTCTGCAGTTTAATCTCAAAAATATGATTCCGCAGCGCATTGTGGAACATTTAAGCAGTGTCTTAACAGCCGAGCAGATCCCCTTCGAAGAGGCGGCACTATGGCTGTTGGCCAGATCGGCCGATGGGTCAATGCGAGATGCTTTGAGCTTGACTGACCAGTCTATTGCCTTTGGTGCGGGGACTATCAATGAAGCTGATGTACGGGTGATGTTGGGTACAATTGACTTAGGCTTAGTGTATGAGTTATTGAAGGCGCTGGTGGCGGGGGATGGCCTGGCGCTGATGAATAACGTAGCAGATTTGGCGCAATTCTCTCCAGATTACCACAATGTTCTGGGGGATATTGTCAGCTTGTTGCACCGTATTGCTATCGCTCAGACTGTACCAGCTGCCCTGGATAATAGCATGGGGGATAAGCAGCAAGTCACAGAGCTTGCCAGACAGCTAAGCGCGGAAGATGTGCAGTTGTTTTACCAGATAGCCTTGATGGGCCGCAAAGATTTACCTTTTGTTCCCGATGCGCGTGAGGGGCTGGAAATGACTTTGATGCGCATGTTGGCGTTTAGGCCAGCGCAGAGTCAGCATCTGCAGACTAAGACCTTGTCAGCAGGTTCGCACCCTCAAGAGCTTCAATCAGAGATGAATTCTCAGCCAGTTGCATCAGTGGCTAGTGGAGTCGATAGGCAAGCTGTTGAATCCAGTATGAATTTATCTGCTGTAGATGAGCCTGTGGAGTTGGCGGTTGTGCCTGCACCGCTCGAAAAAAAACTTGATAGTGCATTGCTGGCAGCGCCTGTAGAGACTCAAGTGCCCGGGGCTATTGTAGCCGTTAGCGAAACGATCGTTGATGCTCAGGCTCAGTCAGCACAAGTGGCCAATATTAATCAGTCAACAGCTACAGCTGCCGTTATTGAAAACTCTCCAACAGTACCGGTCGTTAATACAGAAATGACAGAACCTTTAGTCGCTTCCCCTGTAGTTGGCGATCTAAACACAGAAAAAAAAATTGACACAGCTGCGTTGGAGGCGCCAGAAGCAGAGCCAATGCCTGCTGAAAATACTCGCACTGTGCCTAAGCCAGAGATCACAGGCTCAGCTGACGATGTTGCTCCATGGGAAGATGATTATCAGGCCTATCAGCAAAGCACAGCTGTAGAAGTTGCTGGCGTTACCATCGCAGAGGCAGAGCCAGTTAGCGAAAATTTAAGTGCGGTGAATCAAAGTGCATCCAGCCAGATTAATATCAGCAAATTCCTGGATCCAGCTGTTACAGACTTTGCAGAGCTTGGCTTAGAAGATTGGCCCGCTTTGGTTGGGGCAATTGGTTTTACCGGGATGACTGCGCATATTGCAGAAAATTTATCTCTGGAGTCCATAGAGGGCACAAAGGTAGAGTTTAATGTCTCAAAAGTGCAAAAAAACGTATTGGATTCAACTCAGCGCGATAGGATTCAAGCTATGTTGAGTCAGTATTTTAACCGAGAGATAACTGTCGGCTACGCAAGTCAGCAGAGCACCCGAGAAACCCCGTGGCAATGTTTTGAGCAGTTGCGGGCTAAGCGATTAAGGCAGGCGATCACTAGTTTTCAAGCGGATCAAGTAGTACAGCAGTTGGTTTCTGTATTCAGTGCACAAATTGATCGATCATCAATTATGCCAGTTGACTAAACTACAGCTGAGCGATGAATAAATTTTAAGAGTAGAGTGAATAACATGTTTAAAGGTGGAATGGACGGTATCATGAAGCAGGCTCAGCAGATGCAGGCTGAGATGCAAAAAGCCCAAGAGGTCGTTGCCAATATGGAAGTCGGCGGAGAGTCCGGGGCTGGGCTGGTAAAGATCGTCATGAATGGTCGGCACGATGTGAAAAGTGTCAATATAGATCAAAGTTTGATGCAGGAAGATAAAGAAATCTTAGAAGATTTGATTGCCGCAGCAGTCAATGATGCGGTGCGTAAAGTCGAAGCGCACTCTCAATCTGAAATGGGTAAGGCAGCCGGAGGCATGGGCCTTCCGCCTGGCTTTAAGATGCCGTTTTAGGTATGTCTCTCTCCCCGTTAATCCAGCAGCTGATCAGTGCATTGCGCTGCCTGCCTGGTGTAGGTCCAAAATCGGCGCAACGTATGGCATTTCATTTGTTGGAGCGCGAGCGTGATGCAGCCCTACTGTTGTCTGATATATTGCGTACAGCAGTCACTGATTTGGGCAGGTGTGAGCATTGCTCGACGTTGAGCGAAACTGCTCTCTGCCCGCTCTGTGCTGATCAAAGTCGTAACCAGAAGCTACTGTGCGTGGTAGAGACGCCAATGGATGTGTTAGCGATAGAGCAAACTGGCGGCTTTAATGGCTTGTATTATGTGTTAGGTGGTCACCTCTCACCGTTGGACGGTGTTGGGCCAGACGATTTAGGTATTGATAAGCTGGTTCAAAGGCTGTTGCAGGAGCAGGTAGACGAACTTATCCTCGCGACCAACCCAACAGTTGAAGGCGAAGCTACTGCCCATTATATTGCCGAGCAGCTCCAGGATTTAGCGATAAAAGTTTCTCGTATCGCTCATGGAGTACCTGTAGGCGGTGAGCTTGAATATGTAGATGGTGGTACTTTAGCGCACGCCCTGGCAGGTCGCAGAGCAATATAAAAAGGCCAGGCTAAATTGGCTTCGGTTTTACTAGGTAAAATATGCAAAAAAAGACTTACGATTGGCAGCAACTTGAGCACAGTGCGCTCACACCGATATATGTCAATAGCAACGAAGAGTTGCAAAAGCGCTGTCAGCATTGGTTGACGTTGCCAATGATAGCGATAGACACTGAATTCCAGCGGGTAGATACTTTTTATCCGATTGCCGGTTTGATTCAGATTGGCGATGATCAGCAGTGTTACTTGATCGACCCTTTAAAAATTACTGATTACCAACCGCTGGCGGAATTATTCCAGGCCAACTCAGTGCTGAAAATCATTCATGCCGGCAGTGAAGACTTGGAGTTGTTTAAGCAATTAATCGGTGTCCTACCTAAGCCCTTATACGATACCCAGATAGCGGCTGCTTTTCTCGGCTGGGGTTTCACTATGGGGTTGCAGCGCTTGCTGGAGCATACATTGCAGATCACAATAGGTAAGGCCGAGACAACTTCAAACTGGCTGCAGCGGCCGTTGACAACCAAGCAAGAGCTCTATGCAGCCTTGGATGTGGCTTATCTTGCTGAAGTTTGTCAGCAGCAGATCAAGCAGATGCAGGATCGTAATTGTTACCCCTGGTTTTTAGAGGACAGTGTCAGGAATCTGACAGTACTTGAAAGTGTTGATGATGATCTTGAGAGTGATAACTATTACCTGCGTTTTAGTCAGCTGTGGAGCGTAGCTGACTACAAGTTAGTCGCCTTGAAAGAGTTGTCTCGCTGGAGAGAAAATGAGTGTCGAATCAGAAATATGCCGAGAAACTGGCTGCTGAAAAATCAGACCATCATCTCTATTATCAATAACTGGCCAGGTAATACTGCAGAGTTGGGTAAAGTAGAGGATATGCGCAGCAAAAATATCCGTGAAGACGGAGCGGCTATTTTGGCAATCCTGGATGCTGCAAAAGAGCGCCTGAGTGAATCGGGTGAGGTTCAGAAAATAAACAAGCCTATAGACCCGGTTTGGAATAAGCGTTTCAAAAAAATCCGTCAAATAGCAGTGGCTGCTGCGCAGGAGCAGGGGATAGCAGTAGAGATTCTGGTGCGCAAGAAAGATTTAGAGGCGCTAGTGAGAACCCGACAGTTGTATGGGGAATACCGTATTCCCGATGGGTTGAAGGGTTGGCGGGAGCAGTTGATAGGCGATCAAGTACTGGATCTGATGCGTCAGTTTGAGAAATAGCCTCAACGTGATAGAGTTTTCGGTGGTGGATTTATAACCGCTGTTAAGTTAGAGAAAACATAAATAGCACTATTTCTTGTGTTATGTAACTAGAAATAAAGTATGAAAATTATATCGATATATAAAAGTTCACGTAAAGACGAGATGTATCTCTACGTAGAGAAGGCTGATAAATTAGCTAAAGTACCTAAAAACTTGATGCAAGTATTTGGTGCCGCGATTCACGTTATGGATATGCCGTTGAAGTCAGATCGTCAATTGGCTAGGGTGGATACAAAGTTGTTATTATCAGAGCTGGCTGCAAAAGGTTTTTATTTACAGATGCCGCCACCTAAAGAAGATTATATGCTGGATTTACATCAAGATAGACCAACGACAGGTGTTAGGTAGTTTGTTAAAGATAGAAGGCCGGATAGTATAATGGCACAGCAAGTATTTTGGCAGCGTAAAAGCTTACAGCAAATGACCAGTACTGAGTGGGAATCACTCTGTGATGGTTGTGCGCTGTGTTGCCTGCAAAAAGTTGAAGACGATGAAACCCTTGAAGTGCATTACACTTCGGTGGTTTGTCATTTATTGGATAAAACCAATTGTCATTGCACCCAGTATAAAGATCGCAGTCGATTAGTGCCTAACTGTGTAAAGTTGCGACCGCAAGATGTGGTGGACTTTCACTGGTTACCGCCGACTTGTAGCTACCGGCTGATTAATGAAGGTAAAGATCTGCCTCACTGGCATCCACTGGTCACAGGTCAGGCTGACTCGGTAATCAAGGCGCATGCGTCAGTGTTGAGTGTCTATGAAGTCACAGATAAAGAAATTGAAGACGATCAATTGATCGATTATGTACTGCTCTAGTACATGCCTGCCAAAAGTTATAATTGCTGTGTGTAGCCTGGGGTTGCCGCAGCGGTCATAGCGACATCTATCTATTCATTATAATTTAATTTAATGCTTCTTTTGCATGCTAGTGATTGTTCATTGCTTGTGGCTATTTTTTCTTACGTTTATTTTTTAAAAAATAAGTAGCAGATTTTTCTGGGCGGCAGTGCGGGGATGGACTTGCTAACAAGCGGCTATCTGCTTGAGGGTGTGGATAAACTGCCAGCTCATGGAGCTGGCAGTTGGGCTAAAACTAAATTGAGCTATTAGTCTTTGTTAGCCATCTGCGCTTTGATTAGATCGCCGATTGTAGTTGGACCAGCGGTCTTAACTTCAACGTTGCGAACAGCTGCAATAGCAGCTTTCTCGTCAGCTTGATCTTTAGCACGTACAGAAAGAGTGATGTTGCGGTTGCGACGATCAATGTTAGTGATCTTAGCTTCTACAGAATCGCCTACTTTCAGTGCGGTAGATGCATCTTCGATGCGCTCAACACTGATTTCAGATACTTTCAAGTAACCTTCGATGCCTTCAGCAAGTTCGATTACAGCGCCTTTAGCGTCAACAGACTTCACGCTACCAGTAACGATAGTGTTCTTGTCGTTGGTTGTAACGTACTCGGCGAATGGATCGCTATCCATCTGCTTGATACCCAGAGAGATGCGCTCTTTTTCTGCGTCGATTGACAAGATGACAGCTTCAACTTTGTCGCCTTTCTTGTATTCGCGCAGTGAAGCTTCCGGATCGCCTTCCCAGCTGATGTCAGACATGTGAACTAAGCCGTCAAGTTCATTTTCTAGACCAACAAAGATACCGAAATCTGTGATTGTCTTGATAGAACCAGAAACTTTATCATTAGTTGCATACTTCTCAGAGAATGCAGTCCAAGGATTAACAGTACACTGTTTGATACCTAGAGAGATACGACGACGCTCTTCATCAACATCTAAGATCATCACTTCTAGTGATTCACCGATCTGTACAACTTTAGATGGGTGGATGTTTTTGTTAGTCCAAGACATTTCTGAAACGTGGACTAGACCTTCAACACCATCTTCGATTGAAGCAAAGCAGCCGTAATCAGTAAGGTTAGTGATTTTAGCTTGTACTTTAGAGCCAGCAGGGTAGCGGTTCTTGATAGCTTCCCACGGATCTTCAGAAAGTTGCTTAAGACCAAGAGAGATACGACCTGACTCTTTGTCGAACTTAATGATTTTAACTGAAATTTCATCACCAGGGTTAAGCATTTCACTTGGGTGAGAGATGCGCTTCCAAGCCATATCAGTGATATGTAGAAGACCGTCAACACCGCCTAGATCGATGAATGCACCGTAGTTAGTAAGGTTCTTAACGAAACCTTTAGCCGTCTGGCCTTCTTCTAGAGAAGCTAAAATTTCATCGCGCTGTGCACTGTTTGCTTCTTGAAGCACGGCACGACGTGAAACAACGATGTTGTTGCGTTTAGGATCAAGCTTGATTAGTTTGAAGTCTAGCTCTTTACCTTCCAGATGATCAACGTCACGTACTGGGCGTACATCTACCAATGAACCTGGTAAGAAACCCTGGATGTTATTAACGTTAACAGTGAAACCACCTTTAACTTTACCGTTGATGAAACCTTGTACAGTTTCTTCAGCGTCAAATTTAGCTTGTAGTACTTCCCAAGCTTCAGCGCGTTTCGCTTTTTCGCGAGAAAGTTTAGTCTCACCGAAGCCGTCTTCAACAGATTCTAGAGATACTTTAACGCTATCACCGATTGAAATTTCTAGTTCGCCAGCATCGTTAATGAATTGAATACGTGGAATAACCGCTTCAGACTTAAGTCCAGCGTGTACGGTAACCCAGTCGCTATCGATGTCAACAACTTCACCAGTAACTAAAGTACCTGGTTTCATATCGAGTGTTAGAAGAGATTCTTCAAACATGTCAGCAAAGCTTTCGCTCATGAAAATGTCCTGTTTTTGGGCCGCGGTCCAGGCATAAATATTTATGCTTAGATCCGAGCACATAACCTATATCACCAGCGATACAGGGTCAGATTAAAAGGAAAAAGTAATACATTCAAAGGCTGGTTAATGTATGTTTTCCTAGATTATGGATCGCGCATTATACAGTAATATTTCGCTGCTGGGTAGCTCTGTTGCGATGCGTTTTATCTGTTTTGCCTGTTTTTCAGTATTTTTTTTGGGTGTTTTTAGAAGGGTACAGCTGTTTTAATCATCGATAGACTAATTGCAGTGAGTGGAGCTTTAGAAGAGATATAACTTTGAGTTTGAAAATTTTGCAGAGCGTCAAGCTATTGAGCTCTGCAAATGCAGGGAATTAACCAGCATCGCCCAAGTTTTTATCCAGCTGGGCACGTAGAGCGTTTTGGCAGGGGCTCATTACTGAGTCCAGGTCTTTACGCAGGCGATCTGGTAGGCGCACGTTTTCTATGCCGCGAAATTTCCTGGCAAGTAAATTGAATTCTTTAGAACTATTAGCGGCAAGCTCAATACCATCACCTATACAAAAAGCGTATCCTGGCAGATATTCTGCCGCTAATTTACTGCGCTGGACTTTTGTTACCATTAGACGGTTGCGCATGATATAGGCGCGGTACTCCAGAGAGCTGGCGGCTGCCATGATTTCGATTTGCATAGTGGTAAAGCGCTCGGCATCTTCAGAGTCCAGTAAAAACGTTTTAACTTGCATCTCGACCTCGGCCATTTCGTCTTTTAAACGCAGCGGTGCAAAGCGTAGATTGGTCGATTTGTACTCTTCAAGTTCGGCAACCTTACCGCTTAAACCTTTTACTTGCTCTTTAAGTCGAATAATTTGAATGCTGAGTGTTAAGTTTTCTTTTTGTAAGGCTTTTACTACTTTACGTGAGGGAACCAGATTCTGCTGCTGCAGCATAATAGTAGGCTTAAGGGCCTCCTTTTTGTTGCCGTTATCAGCTTTGTATCTGTCGCCGACCAGCATTTCACCGACACCGCCGAGTTTCTCAGCGTTCTCATTGGTTTTACTCTGTAGTTTTGTATAGGCGAAATAGCCACCGCCACCCAGTAGGGCGACGACAACAACGGTAACGACTGCAATAATAATCGGTTTTTTTTTCGAACTCATATCGGGATGTATTAGCTCTTAGTTGGCTGTAATTTTTTATAATCGATCAGAATACGCACGCTCTCTGTTAAAATAGCCTTGTTTTCAGGTGCGATCGGTCTTCCCAATTTATCTTTCTCCAAAATCTCTTCCAATTCAACCAGAGACTTTACTGCGGGCAAATTGGCTGCTTGTCTGCGTTTATTCTCTGCATCTAACAGCCACTGCTCTTCATTCTCAAGGTTATCTTTGTATTTGATTCGATTTAAAGAAATTACGGTATTGTCACGTAGGTTGGCCCGGTGAGATATTTTCTCTTTCATATAGTCAAAATCGCCGAGCCTTTGAGTGCGACTGAGGTTGAGTTGCTGCATTTGATCAAATAATACCGACCTGTTGAACTGGCTGAAACCTTGCACTGCAGATACTCTGTCCCATGGAAGGGCATGTTCTAGCGCGCTCTCTCCATACTCTTTTGCATCCAGGAGCGCCGGAAGGGCTATATCAGGCACTACACCTTTGTTTTGTGTACTCTCACCGGAGATTCGATAAAATTTTGCATGAGTTAGCTTCAGCTGCCCATGTTTTAGTGGGGTCAGCGTTTGCACGGTTCCCTTGCCGAAAGTTTGATTGCCAATGATGACACCGCGGCGGTGATCCTGGATAGCGCCTGCGAAAATTTCCGAGGCGGAAGCACTCTGACGGTTGACAATCACTGCCAGTGGGCCGTCATAAGCTTTATAGGGGTTATTGTCTTCATAGGGAGCTACCTGGCCGTTAGAAAACTTAATCTGCACTGTTGGTCCTGTGCGTAAAAATAGACCAGTGAGTGAGTTTGCCTCTTGCAGCGCTCCACCGCCGTTATTTCGCAAATCAATGATTAAGCCATCGATACGCTCTTGTTTGAGCTCTTCTATCAGTATCGCAACGTCTCTGGTGGTACTTTTATAATCCCTGTCACCTCTTTGAGCAGCGGCGAAGTCAATGTAAAAAGTTGGGATGTCTATCACTCCAATTTTATATTCTTTACCTTCTACACGGGTGGTGATTACTTTCTTTTGCGCCGCTTGTTCTTCCAGTTTTACTTTGTCTCTGGTGATGGAAATGACTCTTCTCTCCAGCGATTTACTGCCGCTGCCGACGAGCTCTAGTCTGACTACTGTGCCTTTCTTACCGCGAATTTTCTGTACTACATCGTCGAGACGCCAACCGATGATATCAACGATTTCTCCCTGTTTGCCTTGACCGACACCGACAATTTTGTCATTGGCTTTTAGCTTTCCTGTTTTGTCTGCGGGGCCTGAGGGGATCAGTCTGACAATTTTTGTGAACTCGTCCTCGGTTTGCAGTACCGCGCCAATTCCCTGCAGAGACAAGCTCATGTTAATTTTGAAATTCTCTGAGCTTCGCGGTGAGAAATAGGCGGTATGCGGATCGTATAATCTGGTTAAGTTGTTGACGTATATTTGAAATACGTCCTCACTATTGGTCTGTTTGACGCGCTTGATTTGATTGTTATAACGTTTTATCAACTTTGCTTTAGCGTCAGTATTGGTTTCATCATCTAAAGTAAGATTGAGTACAGAGCTCTTTAAGCGTTTGCGCCAGAGGTCATCCATTTGCGTTGCTGTTGTAACCCAGGGAGACTTTTCCCGGTTAGTTTCGAAGGATTCATTTAAAGTGAAATCGAACTTTTTAGCGGACTCTAATCTATTGATCGCATATCCAACCCGCTCCATTATCCGTTGCTGCAGACGATTGTAAATAGTATAACCACTGGTCACTTTGCGGTTGTTTATCTCGTCATCTAAGCGGTAGCGCAGCGCCTCGAACTCTTTGATATCTGACTGGTAGAAATAACTGCGTGAGGGGTCCAAAGAGCTGATGTAACTATCCAGAAGGCTGCTTGAGAGGGCGTCGTCTATTTTTATTTTATTGTAGTGCTTGCGACTAAGCGATTTAACTATTTCTTTTATAGTGGATGAGTGAATTTTTTCAGCAGATAAAGTTGCCACACTCAGATCAGTTTGCGCCAGAGAAATAACAGGAAGTAGTAACAGAGGTGTAAATGCAAATCTTAAATATTTAATCATATATAGATCTTCTGAGTTAATTTATCTTTCGGGAGAGTACGCTGATTTGTACCTGCTTAGAGAGAGTAATTTTTTGTTAGTTCCACACATTGCTTAATTCAGTGTAGCGATACCTTGGAATATTGTAAAATCTTAACTAAATTTATATCTGACAGACGCTTAGAGATACAGTGTAAATTCAAATGCTTTGATTGATTTGTGCAGATCTGATCAAATTGCTGGACGAATAAAGTGATAAGGCGACTAAAATATGGCAATTATTACTCACTTGCGCATAATGTGCAGTTTTCAGCATAATCGTATTAGGAGTTCTCATTGTCAGTATTGCCGCCGAGCAAGATAAAGCACTATTCTAAGCTTATTAAACTAAAAATTATTCCTTTGTTGTTATTGCTTACAGTACTACAAGCTTGCTCAGAAAATAGTGAGGAAGCTGCATTTCGGGCATCTCTGATTGATAAGGCTCTCAACGATGAAAACGCTAAATTAGGGGCTGCCTTTTTAGAAAAAAATAAGCAGCGTGAAACTGTCGTCACTATGGCTTCGGGAATGCAATACCTGGTTATGGAGTCGGGCACTGGTGCGCGTGCGACAATGCAGGATTCAGTGGAAGTTCACTACCGGGGACAACTGGTGACAGGTGAAACCTTTGACAGTTCAATAGAGCGGGGTAAATCGTCAGTCTTTCCACTTAAATCTGTAATCCCGGGATGGAGACAGGCGCTTTTAAATATGCGTGTCGGAGATAAGTGGGAAATTTATCTGCCGGCTGAACTCGCTTATGGATCGCGAAGTCCATCCGAGTTAATAGCGGCTAATTCAGCCTTAATATACGAAATACAATTATTGGCAATAATAGGTGGAAAGCGTGCACAAAACTCAGACGATTAATCAGTTAATATCCTTTATTAAAGCTGCTGTAACTCCTTTTCACGCTGTCCGGCAAATGGTTGTCGAACTTGAAAAGGCCGGTTTTAGCGCTTTGGATGAAAAGCATAGCTGGGAGCTGGTCGAGGGTGGCAAGTATTACACTACCCGCAATGGATCGAGCATTGTTGCCTGGCAGATGCCCGATGGGCGAGATGTCGTTGACAGCGGCATGAGAATGATAGGTGCGCATACTGACTCACCTTGCCTGAAAGTACAGCCAAACCCTGAGATTGAAAAGAATGGTTATTTGCAATTAGGGGTGCAGATATACGGCGGTGTATTGTTAAACCCTTGGTTTGATAGAGATTTGTCTCTGGCTGGGCGAGTAACCTATCGAGACGGGCAAGGTGCAATGGCCTCTTCCCTGATCAATTTTGAAAAAGCCGTGGCGATAGTGCCTAGCTTGGCTATTCATTTGAATCGAGAGGCCAACAGTGGTTTTAAGATTAACCCGCAAACCATGGTTACCCCTATCATGGGGCAGACACGGCAAGGGGATAAGCAGGAACAATTTGATTTAAGAGCGCTGCTCAAAGAGCATTTATCAGAACAGGGGTTGCAAGTAGATCGGGTATTAGATTTCGATCTGAGTTTTTACGATGTGCAGGGGGGGGCTACTGTCGGGCTAAACGATGAGTTTTTCGCCTCGGCGCGCCTGGATAATTTGCTTAGCTGTTTTATGGGCCTACAGGCTCTTTTAACAGCGGATTCTATGCAGGGCATGTTGTTAGTGTGTAATGATCACGAGGAAGTAGGTAGTGTGTCGGCGGTCGGGGCGCAGGGGCCTATGTTGGAGCAAGTGCTGAGTAGAATGACAGGTACAGCGGAGCGAAAAAGCAGAATGATCGCCAATTCAATGCTTATATCTGCAGATAATGCCCATGGGGTGCACCCTAATTTTGCAGACAAGCACGATGCCAGGCATGGGCCTGTGTTAAATGCGGGCCCGGTAATTAAAATCAATGCTAATCAGCGCTACGCCACTAATGATATTACCAGTGCAATGTTCAGGCAGTTTGCAGCAGAAGTTGAGACACCAGTACAAGCTTTTGTGGTCAGAGCTGACATGGGTTGCGGTAGCACTATAGGGCCTATCACAGCCGCTGAACTAGGTGTCAAAACACTGGATATTGGTGTGCCACAATTTGCTATGCACTCAATTAGGGAGTTGGCTGGTTGCGCTGACGTGGTAAATACCATCGAAATATTTAAATGTTTTCTCAATCAGCCGCAAGTTTAAACAGCAAGTCTGTCAGATAGCCTGTCTTGGTCGAGGTTCTCTGACAGTTGGCTAGCGTCAATGAAACGCGCAGTTTAGGTTGCGCGATTATTTTTACTATTGCCTATCAACCAGTCAGGCGTTGAGCTGGACAGGCGGCAGCACTGGATGGCTTTATTCTCGCAGTTAAAGGTGGTTGCCTGTATCTAGGTGAGCTAGCCATAAACACTTCCCATACATCCAGTACAAAGTGCATATAAGTATTACAGTTCTGGCACTTGAAAATTTGGCTCCCAGTCACTTCGCTAAGCAATAGCAGGTCACTGTGTGGGGGGCTTGCATTGTATAGTTGTTGGCACAGCCGGCAGCACTGATTCATAAAAACATTCCTTGTTTTGTCAGTTAAAATGCAGCAATAGTAAGTAGCTCTCAATGAACAAGATTAACTTGGAACAGTTAACGGATAGCGATCAGAAAAATATACCTAAATTGCAATGACAGGTTAAAACAGTTTATAGAATATAGGGCTATTAGTGGCAAAGTAGGATAGGTTAATTTCCTAAAAAACTGGACTTTTTCACTTTCTTAGGAGCAGTTGAAGCACGGCATAGAAAAGCCGTGCATTAATATTAACTTATTATAAGCCAACCAAACTTTCTGTTATTTTATCTGTGCAGATTTCTCTAAAAAAGTAGCTTTAGCCCGGCCCCAGACTCCATTGTCAATGTCGTTCAGGGTTTTCAGGGTCGGCATTAACTGACTGCAAAAATCCTCGCTGCTCTCCTTGGGGAGAAGAGAGGGCAGGTGGTCAATGGCCACTAAACTGACATCGGCGCTGTTCTCCAATAGCACGGTGGGCTGATTAAAGCTGGTGCACTGGGAATAGATAGGCAGCGGGTTATATTCGCCAAAAGGGTCACAACTAACATCGCATATAACTTGCAGTTTACCTGTTTTTTCTGCGAGCATTTCCCGGGTGATAAACGGTGGGATCATTTGCTGGATAAAGACACAGTTAACAAAGATATCGTGCTCTAATATTTCCGTAAAAGGCCCGCCTTCAGCAGTTTCTGCGGCATCCCATGGGCTGACTTCAATACCTAAAGCAGTTGCTAAATCCAGTGCCCCGGTGCCGCAGCGTCCCCTGGCACCAATGATAATGATTTTAGGCTTTACTGACAGTTGCTCCAGCTGAGTGCGTATTTGCGCCAATAGGGCCTCTCGGTCAGGATAAGAGCTTAACGGGCCTAACTCAGTACCATTTTGCTTGGCAATCCAGCTCAGTACAGATACGGCGCAACCGCTGTATCCTGCCCAGTAACCAAATGCAGCGACTCTTCTACCGTCGGGATTGACCAAAAATTCAATGTCATACAAAGTGCCATTGCCGCGGGTAAACCTCCCCAGAACCTCCTGCCATCCCTGTTGCTCTTTATAGGCGTGGGCGAATTGAATATGGCGGTGGGTTAAGGGGAACGTAACTTGGGCACTAAATTCTTTTAGACCTAAGATGATTGCATCTTCGGGTGCGCTATCTTGCCAGCTGTGAGCCGCTACAATTTCGCAGCCGATCTCAGCATAGTCATCGATACTGAAAATTCTTTGAGGGCAGTGCTCTACGGTGATTTTAAATCCCACAGCTAATAATTGTTCGGCGTGCTGGGGGGGGAGTGCTGTGCGCTCTTCCAGAGGTTTAGTTTCGGCGCGTAACCAGAGGTGAACTGTCATTTTCGATCCTGTTGTTATTTCTGTTTTAGCGCAGCATAGCTACAGTGTTGCCTGCTGTCTATGGGGGATATTAAAATTTATCGGACTGGGTTAAAAGTCGAAATAAAAGTCTTATATTTGCAATAATAAAAGTTAATTTTACTGTTGTTGGCATGTTTAGTGCTGTTTGAGGCAAGAACAGAAAAATAGATAATTAATGCACTAAATTATGCCAGTAAATTGCACCGTTTTAGCCCGGATCGGTTTATAGGCACTTATTTGGTGCGCAATCAGGATAATATACGTGGAAAATTTAACAGTAGCTGTTAACAATTTGGTGCAAAGCACTAATACTTTTTTTGTGCTGTTTGGCGCCATTATGGTCTTTGCCATGCACGCGGGTTTTGCTTTTTTAGAAGTTGGCACAGTACGCTATAAAAATCAGGTCAACGCACTGGTAAAAATCATTACTGACTTTGCCTTTTCTGCACTGGTATATTTCTTTATCGGTTATTGGATCGCCTATGATATCAATTTCTTCCTGGACGCAAAAACGTTGTCCCAGGCCAGTGGATACAGCTTAGTAAAGTTCTTTTTCTTGATGACATTTGCCGCTGCTATACCGGCAATTATCTCCGGGGGAATCGCCGAGCGGGCAAAATTCTGGCCGGCTCTAATGGCGGCATCCGGCTGCGTTGCAATTCTCTACCCGGTGATTGAAGGTATTGCCTGGAATGGTAATTGGGGGGTGCAAGCCTGGTTTGAAACCACCTTCTCGGCACCGTTTCATGATTTTGCCGGCTCTGTGGTTGTGCACGCAGTGGGTGGCTGGATAGCCCTTGCTGCAGTGTTGCTGCTAGGTAATCGTAAAGGGCGCTATCGCAATGGACGTCTGGTTGCATTTCCGCCTTCCAATATACCCTTTCTGGCGCTGGGAGCTTGGTTGTTGTCTATAGGCTGGTTCGGTTTTAATGTGATGTCGGCGCAAACCATAGAGGGGATTTCAGGGCTAGTAGCGATGAATACTTTAATGGCGATGGTCGGCGGTATTGTCGCCGCGTTAATTGTCGGGAGAAATGATCCAGGATTTATTCACAATGGACCGCTAGCGGGCTTGGTTGCTGTGTGTGCTGGTTCTGATGTAATGCATCCATTAGGTGCGCTGATGACTGGAGCAATAGCCGGGGCGCTGTTTGTCTGGCTGTTCATAGTGCAGCAGAAAAAGTGGAAAATTGACGATGTATTAGGTGTTTGGCCGCTGCATGGGGTCTGTGGGGTATGGGGTGGTATTGCCGCGGGAATCTTTGGTTTAGAGTCGTTCGGTGGTATGGGCGGTGTTAGTTTTGCCTCTCAGCTAGTCGGTAGTGTACTAGGTGCACTGGTGGCTTTTGTCGGTGGTTTAATAATCTATGCAGCGGTCAAGTTTGCTGTGGGGCTTAGATTAACGGAGGAAGAGGAGTTTAAAGGGGCGGATTTGAGTATTCATAAAATTGAAGCGAGCTCCAAAGACTAACGAATAATCAGCAGTAGAATAAAAGCTTTGTAGCACATTCAAGAATAATTTACGGCAGTTGTTGCAAAGCGTTGACAAGTTGATTAGATTAAAGCCAGTTGAAATTATCAGAGAAACAACAGTATGCACAGCCTAAGTTATCAGTTAAAACCATCGAATAAAAAACCGGAGATTTCCTCTGCGGCATTTGCTGGTCTGTGTATTTAACTAAATAAATAAACAACTAGCCCGGTCGCAGCAATGCTACCGGGCTTTTTTTTGTCTAAAAATAAGGATAACTCTATGTATTATGGATCATACGTCGCATTGATAACCCCTTTTCAGCAAGGGAAAGTGGATGAGACTGCACTGCGAAAGTTAGTCGATTTTCATGTCGAATCTGGGACCCAGGGACTTGTTCCAGTCGGAACCACCGGCGAGGCTAGCACTTTAAGCAGTGCAGAGCATAAAAGGGTGGTAGATATTGTAGTAGAGCAATGTGCGGGTCGATTACCTGTTATCGCAGGCGCTGGGTCGAATAACCCCACAGAGGCATTGGAATATGCACGACATGCTCAACACGCCGGTGCCGATGCCGTGCTCTGTGTGGCTGGATACTACAACAGACCCAGTCAAGAGGGGTTGTATCAACATTTCAAATATATCCATGACAACATTGAAATTGGAATGATCATTTACAACATTCCCCCGCGCGCAATCGTCGATGTGTTACCCCAAACTATGCAGCGTTTGGCAAGCTTAGAGAGAGTGGTTGGGGTTAAAGATGCTACAGCTGATTTGGCGCGAGTCTCTTTTGAACAGCAATTGATAGAGGGGCAATTTAGTTATTTCAGTGGGGAGGATATGACAGCGGTTGGCTACAATGCAATGGGTGGGTCAGGCTGTATTTCTGTGACAGCAAACGTTGCCCCCAGGCACTGTGCACAGCTGCAACAGGCTTGTCGCAATGGGGATTATAATTTGGCACAAAAACTTCAACAGCAGTTGTTTCCGCTTCACCAGGCGCTCTTCTTGGAGCCCAGTCCGGCGGGCGTCAAATATGCCGCATCGCTGATCGGTTTGTGTGATGCAAATGTTCGTCTGCCCATTGTAGATGTTTGCGAGCAAAGTAAAAAGGCGATTCGCCAAGCACTTTTGTCGTTGCAATTGATTTAAAAAACAGCTCTAGATAGCTGGCTTAGCACTTGATATTAATAGTAAAGCCATGGAATACTAAGTGCAGGTTTTATCGATAGTGAAAGGATGGTAAATGAGAATTAACACCGAGCAGGGGCTGCGCGAATTGTATGGACAGCCCAAACAAAAGGCTGTGCAGAAGCAATTGGCGCAGCTGGAAAAGCACAGTATAAATTTCTTGAAGCTGTCTCCCTTTGCGGTGATATCAAGCTATGACCAAGAGGGCAAAGTCGATAGTTCACCCAGAGGCGGAGAGCCAGGTTTTGCCCGGGTGATTAGCAACACAGAAATTGCGATTGCCGATGCCAGGGGCAACAACCGCTTAGATAGCTTGTGTAATATAGTTCAAAGCGGTCAAATTGGTTGTCTGTTTATGATTCCCGGAATTGACGAGACCCTGCGGATCAATGGAACAGCTTATTTGAGCATTGACCCGCAAGATTTACAACACAGCAGCGGTGACAAAAACCCACCCAAGAGCGTGATAAGAATAGCGGTCACAGAAGTGTTTTTACATTGTGCTAAGTCGATGATGCGCTCAAAACTCTGGCATGCACAGTCGCTACAGCAGCGGGATGTTTTGCCGAGTATGGGCACTATGATCGCCGAACAGACCGGAGGTGTTGCACCGATTGAAACTCAGCAACAGATGATGGAAAGGTTTAAAGATCAGCTCTAAGGTAAAGTGACTCAGATATACAGATGTTAAACTTAATCTAGGAAGTTATTAATGAAGTTCTATTATACCCCCGGTACTGTCTCTTTAGCGGTACACATTGCCCTGGAGATGAGCGGCGCCGATTACCAGGCTATGGCCATTGACTTTAGTAGCCAAGAGCAGCGCAGCGATGAGTTTTTAGCGCTCAACCCCCTTGGCAGAGTACCTGCATTAGTGACAGAGCAAGGAGTGTTGACAGAGGCCCCGGCCATTTTGAACTATATAGCAGCACAGTATCCCCAGGCAAAACTAGCACCGCTGAATGATAATTTCCTCAGGGCAAAAATTGATTCATTTAATTCCTTTATGTGCTCGACGGTGCATGTCGCGCATGCGCATTTATGGCGAGGAGAACGCTGGGCAGATAGTGCCAGTGCCAGAGAGGCAATGGCAGAAAAAGTACCACAGAACATGACAGACTGCTTTAACCTGATCGAAAATTCCTGGTTGCAAGGTCCCTGGGTGCAGGGAGAGCAATTTAGCAGCTCTGATTTGTATTTGTTTGTGGTCAGCCGCTGGTTGTCGGGCGACAGCGTAGAGCTTAAGCAGTTTGAAAAAGTTTATACTCACCACCAGAAGATGCTGCAGTTAACTGAAGTACAAGTTCTGCTCAAGGGGCTGCACGCATAGAAATTCCCTCGCAAGGGTAATTACAGGAGTAATTAAGATGGATGATTTGACTGGGATGCGAGACGAAATTGATGCATTAGACCGCAATATTATTAGTTTGCTTGGGCGGCGCTTTCAAATGACTGAAACAATCGGGCGCTACAAAGCGGAAAATGCATTAGCTGCGACCGATTTAGTACGTGAGGCCAGTCAATTTGCACAATTGAAGCGGCTAGCTGCAGAGCAGGGGATAAATGAGTCCCTGATTGAAACGATCTATAAGTGCATTATCGATGAAGTAGTGTCAAATCATAAAAGACTGATTAATTGATCCGATATAGCAACGTAATCATTGCCAGAGTTGCTTTGCGTGTCTGCTGTTTCGGCAGCTGAGCATCTAGTCGGGCTGATTTGGGTAGTCAGCTCCATGTTAGTATTGGTTGTGTCTGGTTACCTGGCTAACAGAGTTCACACTTTAGCGGTGCCGTTACACCAACTGCTGCCCCCGCTGGTGAGCAAAGCGCTGATTCCCAGCTTGCTGTTCTATAATATGTTGACTGCAAACTTGCAGTTAGTCCTAAACCCGTTGCTGTTGGTCGCCTATTTCTTACCGGCCCTATTGATAGTGCTATTAATTTGCTCCGTTAGCGGCAGCTCTGATAGAGCTGAGCGGGTGCTGTGCTCACTGTATTCGAATACTTTATACGTAGGAATACCCGTCATTATTGGGGTGCTCGGGGAGAGCGCTATCCCCTACGTACTATCAATAATATTAGTCAATACCTTAGTGGTTTTTTCTGTTTACACTGTCCTGGATAATTTTCAAAATCAGCAGTTTAATATTGCTGGGTTATTATCAGGGGTGCTGGATAGCAGCAAAAATCCTATTGTGATCAGTTTGATGCTCGGATTGGGATTAAACCTAATGCTTAGCCCTGGACAAATACTGGACGTTGCAATAACAGAGTCTTGGGGCAGTGCGGTCTTTGTCCTGGCGCTGTTTAGTCTCGGCTTGTCAATGCCAGGTATTGGTAGTATTAAGTTCTTTTCCCTACCAGCTGCGCTGTGGATAAAGCTGCTACTGTTTCCTCTGTTAGTGTTTTTGAACTCTGAATATGTGCTATCGCTAAACAGTGACATTAGCAGTGTTTTGGTGCTTTTAGCCGCCTCGCCTCTGGGGGTCAATGCTTATTATTTGCTTGCATCCCAAGGGAAAAGTACCACCGCAGTCGGCAGTTTGATTATACAGACAAGTGTACTGAGCGTTGTCAGTTTATCTGTTTGGGTTGTACTGTTGAATCTCTTAAACTGAGACGGTAAATAGAGTGCGGTGACTGGTGATTGCATTTTTACAATCACTCAAATGGCGCTGAAAGTGGCTGTGGTTTAAAGGTGTTGTAGCCTTGTATGTTAGCGCTATAGTTAAATACAAAGCCAAATTTTCTGCTCATGTCTTCCCGTTGGCTCCTGAGCAACTCCCCACAGTGCGCAGATGATCCGTATTTAGCAGTCACAAACTCTCTCAAATTTTCTCCATGCTGTGGCAAACATGGGGCTGGCTCAAAGAGATGCCAGGTTCTGTAAACTTGAAAATTCTGCCGGATAAAAGAATTTATTTTACTCGGCTGTTAATAACCGTTGTTTCTGAACTGCTCCTGTTTTCCACTATCAGCTGTTTTAATTCGCGGATTTCGCGCTGTAAATCACTAATAGTGGGGATGCCTTGTTCCAGATTTTTTTGCTTCTCTGCAGCGGAGTGCTCGTTTTCCATCACGTTGACAACTATGCCAATGACCATGTTTAAGAATGCGAACGTGGTCAGAAAAATAAAAGAGAGGTAAAACAGCCAACTAAAAGGGTGAATTTCCATCGTTTCGTACATTACATCGGTCCAGTCTTCAAAAGTCATCACCCGAAACAGTGTCAGCATAGCGATAGAGATATCTCCCCAGAGCTTTTCATTAATAGGGGCGAAAAAAGAGGAACCGGCCGCGGCGTAAATATAAAAGATGATAAACATCAACAGAACGACATAGCCTAACTGTGGCAAGGCCCTGATCAATGAATTCAGTAGCAGTCTCAATTCTGGAATCATTGAAACCATACGTAGCACTCTAAAAATGCGGATTAACCTGCCTATGAGCGCCAGTTCACTGTCCTCTACAGGAATGAGACTAACGACCACAATCAGGGTGTCAAAAAGATTCCAGGGATTGCGAAAAAACTTACGCTTTTCCGGCTCGCCGATAAAGCGAATGGATAACTCAATTAAGAAAAACAGCGTTACCCCGTGATCCAGCCAAGGCAGTATCGTAATTAGCCACTGGGGTAGGTCATATGTTTTTACCCCTATCACCAGTGCAGAGAACAAAATAATTGAGATGACAAATAACTCAAACACTTTATTGTGGCGAATTCGTGCAAAGGCAGTTTCAATGGAGTTGATATCAAGCATGGGGAAATAAAGCCATAAAAAAATAATTGGCCACTCTACCTAGAATTGGTACAAATGGGTAGCAATAAATTATCTTGCGAATAGGATATAGTTTGTCTTTTTTCTCGAGAAAAAGCTTGTCTCCTTAAACATTGGGAGCATGCGGATCAGTCCTATGGCTATAGAATCACAGGACTTGATCGCATATCCTCAGGAGCTCCCCAAAAAGATACCACTTCGGGAGAGTCAGGCCGCTAAGCTATCTAGGCTCGATTTTACCGCCAGAGCCTCGGCCAGATAATCTGCTGTGTTTGTTTGGATCCCTGCAATAGTGGCAATATCCGTTGGGAAACGCTGAAGAATATCTTCAATGTCGTCTCCTGTCTTGGACTCGCAATTGATCAGGCAAGCCAATTTAAGTACTGCGCTCAGTTGCGGGTTCTGTACTAAATCAGCGGGGTTATTTTGATATTTTATCGCCAGGGTTAGTGGCTCGGGGAATTTCCAGCACTCAAGCAGTGCGTGGCCAGCGTCGGCTGAGGTAAATCCTAAACGATCAAACTCGGCTTTGCCTCTGCTGATACCCGCAGTGCTAATTAAGGTCTTGATCGCCATGGCCCGATTCGGCTGTGCCATGTGCAGTAATAATTGGCCAATGTTGTGGATAATACCGGCGGTGAAGGCTAAGTCTGGGTCTACTTCTCCCTCAGTCATTTCTGCGATCCAGCGGGCCAGTTCTGCAACCTGGAATGAATCACACCAAAACACAGGGAGGTCTATTCCTTCCACATCACAAGCAGAGTTGGCAAAACCTGATGCTATCACTAAGGTTTTCAGCTTAGCCATTCCCAGCATCACCACAGCTTCATCAATAGAGGCCACTTTGCGTGATAAACCAAAGTGGGCCGAGTTAACTAAACGCAGGATTTTAAGTGATAAAGTTTGATCTTTAGTGACCTTTTGGGAAATTTCATCGTAGTTGGCATTGGGGTTGTTTAATGCTTGTATCAGCTCGCGTACAACTTCTGGAATGTTTGGTAGCTTGTCCGTTTGGCTAAGTAGATCTTTAATTTCCATAGTAATCTCTGTATGAATAATCTAATTATGATTGATACTGAAACTGCTGTTTCAGAAGCTAACGACAGTGTTTGTCTTAGTATCCCAAAAGGTTCGCTGTACCGCGGAGCGTATTTTTATATTAACTCAACCAACTCTTCTGAGAGCATTATAAGTTAAGTACAAATTCTTCGATTTTGCTGCGTAATATTTCGTATTGGCTATCTTCATCAGGCAAACAGTAGAATTTGTAATAGCATCTCTCGACAGTGGAGGTCTTGTTGGTGCTGTGTACATCATTTACATGCGCATAGGGATAGGCCATTTGCAGGTGAACCACACGGGTATGCACAGGTACGGTAAATTCATGATCTTCTAAATCAAAGCGAATTTTTTTCTCTTTGATGGTATAGAATGAGACTTCTGCTACTTGCTCCAGATTGATTAAAAAATTAGAAGTGACAGGCACTAAATGACGCTTTTCTAGACCATTGTGCTCCATATAGAGTCCAGAATTTTTCTTGATTTTTATAAACATGATATTGACCTTTTGTATCACCTTAGTATTTAGCTACATAAGATGGTGTATTGCTTTGAAGGGTAGTGAATATGCGATTGAGTCCGGGGTTTGGCTACGGTTTTTTTAAACGCAGAAAATTGCAGCTGTTCAAACAGCACCCTTGCAACTCACCTGCCAGTTGCCCGATAAAAAGATCCGCTGCGGCTGTTTTATCTGCAGATAGCTAAATCAGTTGAACCCTAAAATTTTGTCAGTAGAGAGCAGCGGGCAATTTCACTTTGGCTTAGCATAACAAAAAAAATTAGCAGGAGATGTAAATATCCATATTATTGATTAATTTCAAAAACTAAATGGAATTTCATGTAACAGTATTTACTGCACAGCGCTTCCCTCTTAAAATATGCCGGGTAGCAGCGCGTCATTATAAATGAGCTAGACTGTTGAGCTGGAATTTTCTTCAGCAGATTCAAGCGAATAAGACTAATATAAATGGCCGGTGAGGAACATGGGAATAAGTCCGGTATCTTCTGCGAGGGCTTAAAGATGTTTTACTGGAGATTGTGTAATTAGCACCGCCGACCTATAAATTTCTGCAGTCTGATAGTCGATATGCGGTTGCTACCTATCTCAGGGCAGCTAGCTGATCTGGTGTTGCTTAGAAAGTTAGCCCTGCCTACAGCCTAAACATGTAAGTAGTGCTAACTGAGGGGGTTATCTGGTTTGATATTTATATGATTCGGGTTAAAATTATATCGCTATTTTGATTTGGAGGGTGTCGATTCTCCAATCGGCAAGTATCAGTCATTTTGATATCTTGGCATATTGCATTCATTGGAGGCGCAGCAAGTGACAGATTTAAAAAGCTTAGTAAAAAGTACAGCGGGTGTTCAATCAGAACTATCAGGAGGCAATGGCCACTGTTATGACGAGGCGATCTTGATCCATAACAATAGCATCGAATCATATATGTCTGTACAGCGGGCAATATTATGGAGTTTAGGCTGTCACAAAAACATGTGCTGGGAAGTCATAGATCAAGAGGCTCACTCGCACAATGGGCGAAAGATTGATGTCCTGACCATTGAAAAACGAAAAATGGATGATCATGGCATTGTCTCAACAGGCACTCAGCAAGTGTTTTTTGATATTACCGAATTTGAAAACGAATTGGCTTAATAGCTTAGATCTGCGAGAGATATAATTTGAAAATTATCTATACGGGCATCATCTGCCTTAGCCTATCTTTATCCGGGTGTATTAAAGAAGAAAATTATGGTCAGGCCTTAATAGCGGGTTTGACTTTAATTCAAGCGGCGACCCTGGAAGAGAGTCAAGTCAAAAAAGCAGCCTTCTTAAGCGCAGTGCAGATGGATAAAAAAAGCACAGTTGCACCAGTGACAAGCCGGTATGCAAAAAGATTGGCTAGGCTGACCAGAGGGCTTGAGAATGTCGATGGCATGAAACTGAATTACAAAGTGTATATCGATAAAAATGTAAACGCATTCGCCATGGCTGACGGCACAGTGCGGGTATATTCGGGCCTGTTAGATCTAATGCCGGATGAACAAGTGTTAGCTGTTATTGGCCATGAGATAGGTCATGTGAAATTAAAACACTCTTACAACCAGATGAAACAAGAAATGTTAACCAGTGCCGCCTTTCAAGCAGCTAATGTTACTGAAGGTACCCTAGCAGAAATTAGTTCTTCCCAGTTCGGGGTGTTGGCACACAGGGCTATTAGTGCGCAGTACTCACAGAAGGATGAGTTGCAAGCTGACCAGTACGCGCTGGGATTTTTGCGCTGGCGCGGGATGAGCCCCATAGCGATGCGAGATTCCATCACTACACTGCAAACTACCCAGGGGTCAAGTAGTGGCTTCTTAAGCTCACATCCATCAAATAATCGGCGTATTGAGGCGATTAATCGAGCATTGTAATTCTGTTTAAAGCCACATGAGCGAACAAAAGCCCAAGGGGCTATTGCAGTACGTTATGCGGGGGTGATATTGATTGCATGAGTTCCTTTAGGGCCGGGCTCAGTATCAAAGCTAACCGGTTGTCCCGCCTTAAGGCTTTTGTATCCATCGATGTTGATTGCCGAGTAATGGGCAAATAAATCTTCAGCTTGATTGTTATCCGCCAGGATGAATCCGTATCCTTTAGCGTTGTTGAACCACTTGACTTTCCCTGACTGCATAAATATCTCCACATATTCCATTGCGAATTAAATTTCGGCCTATAATGTATTTATAGTTAAATATATCTAGGCGTTATTGGTTGATCTCATGTTTCTAAAAGTAAAATAAAATAAGCAATCTGTCCATTCCTTATTTTAAAAACTGAGCTCTATTAAGCGCCAATTACAAATACAATTCAGGCTCACTGATGTATGATGTCAATGAAGTAAAGATTATAGATTATAGATAGAGATTGCTAATGTCTAATATGAGTAGGAACGTAAAGTGTCAAGATAGCCAAGATGATCATTCCCACGATCATGATGTAGTAATACAAGAGGCAAAGCCCAAGTTAAAGAAACCTGCGCTATATCGAGTGGTCTTATTAAATGATGACTACACTCCGATGGAGTTTGTCATCGATGTATTAATGATGTTTTTCTCGATGAACCAAGAAAAATCTACCCAAGTTATGTTGGCTGTTCACACCGAAGGTAAAGGAGTTTGCGGCACTTTTAGTAAAGATGTCGCCGATACCAAAGCTGCTCAAGTGAACCAGTTTGCCAGGGATAATAAACACCCACTCCTGTGTGAAGTCGAAGTTGTTTAAGGGAAGTTAATTATGCTAAATCATGAATTAGAAGAAACATTGAGTAAAGCATTTCGTGATGCCAGAGACTTGCGTCACGAGTTTATGACGGTAGAGCATTTACTGTTAGGTCTTCTGGATAATGCTGACGCAAACAAGGTATTAGTCGCCTGTGGCGCTAATATGAGTAAAATGCGTGAGTCTCTGGAAGAGTTTATCAGTGAAACGACCCCTCTGCTTTCAGATAAAGTGACAGGTGTTGAAACCGTGCCGACACTAGGTTTTCAGCGCGTTCTGCAAAGAGCCGTTTTTCACGTTCAGTCATCGGGTAAAAGCCAAGTCACCGGTGCCAATGTTGTTGTCGCTATTTTCTCTGAACAGGAAAGTCAAGCTGTCTATCTGATGCATCAATTTGGTATAGAGCGCATTGATATTGTTAATTTTATCTCTCATGGTATAGCTGATTCTGAAAAAAGTGATGAGCTTGAAAGCGGCGCAGAGAGTGAGGATGGAGGAAAGTCTGAAGCCTCTGCACTGAGTAAGTATACTGTCAATTTGAACCGCGAAGCTCTGGAGGGGCGGATTGACCCCTTGATTGGCAGGGCAAGTGAAGTAGAGCGTGTTGTTCAAATACTATCGCGCAGGCGCAAAAACAACCCGCTACTAGTGGGAGAGGCAGGAGTGGGAAAAACCGCTATCGCCGAGGGCTTGGCTAAATTGATAGTGGAAGATAAAGTCCCAGATATCATTAAACAACACACCTTGTACTCCTTAGATTTAGGTGCGCTACTGGCGGGCACTAAATATCGCGGTGACTTCGAAAAACGTCTTAAAGCTTTACTCACCGAAATAAAAGCGCAAAAAAATGCGATTTTATTTATTGACGAAATTCATACCATCATAGGAGCAGGCTCTGCTTCAGGTGGTTCGATGGACGCCTCTAATTTATTGAAACCTATGTTGAGTTCAGGTGACTTGAGTTGTGTCGGTTCTACTACTTTTCAAGAGTTTCGCGGTATTTTTGAAAAAGACAGAGCGCTGGCAAGGCGCTTTCAAAAGGTCGATGTGGCAGAGCCTAACGTTGAAGATACCTACGCAATCTTGCGCGGCCTAAGGAAAAAGTTCGAAGAGCATCACGATATTAAATTTACCGATGCTGCGCTGCGCGCTGCGGCGGAAATGTCTGAAAGGTATATTAACGACAAGCATATGCCAGATAAGGCGATAGATGTCATAGATGAAGCGGGTGCCTATCAGCGGTTGTTAGCTGATGATCAGCGTGCCGAAGTGATAGATGTCATACAGGTTGAAGCCATAGTTGCCAAAATTGCCCGTATTCCCACTAAGACTGTGTCTGTCTCAGATAAAGACCAGTTGCAGAAGCTCGATGCCAATTTGAAAATGGTAGTTTTAGGTCAAGATCAGGCGATCGCATCCTTGAGCTCTGCTATTCGGTTGTCGCGTGCTGGTTTGAACGATCCGAAAAAACCTGTTGCTAACTTCTTATTTGCAGGGCCCACAGGTGTCGGTAAAACTGAAGTAACTAATCAATTAGCCAGGATTCTAGGAATAGAATTAGTGCGCTTTGATATGTCAGAATATATGGAGAGGCATACGGTTTCACGTCTGATCGGCGCACCTCCGGGATATGTAGGATATGATCAAGGGGGGCTGTTAACTGAAGCGGTTAATAAGACGCCTCACTGCGTATTGCTGTTAGATGAAATAGAAAAAGCCCATCCTGAAGTGTTCAATATCTTGCTGCAAGTCATGGATAACGGAACGCTGACGGATAACAACGGCCGCAAAGCAGATTTCCGCAACGTGATACTAGTGATGACCACTAATGCTGGCGCCGAGGATATTTCACGCCGCTCAATGGGCTTTACTCATCAGGATCACAGTACTGATGGTTTGGAGGCTATTAAAAGGCTATTTACGCCTGAGTTCAGAAACCGACTCGATGCTACTATCCAGTTTAAATCTTTGAGTACCGAAGTTATTGCTGGGGTAGTCGATAAGTTCTTAACCGAGTTACAGGCACAGTTGGATGACAAAAACGTCGTCTTGCGCGTCGATGATAGCGCCAGGGAATGGTTTGCCGAGAAAGGCTACGATGAGAACATGGGGGCCAGGCCGATGAAAAGACTTATTCAAGATGCTTTGAAAAGGCCCTTGGCAGAAATGATTCTGTTCGGTGATCTCGCTGAAAATGGTGGTGAAGTAGAAGTATCCGTCGATGAAGAAGGTAAAATAACTGTCAATTCATTAGTGGCGGCATAATTTAGCTAAATAGCCCGGCGATCTTGAAGTTGCGTGCCCACGGGGCGCGCTTTCGGCATGTATTTAAGATCTTTGTAGCCGGTGCTTAGATCTTGGGATGCTCTGCAAGCCAGAGGTGCACCGCACTTGTGCTAATGTCCCCCAGTCTATCGCTTGAGAGAGTAATCTGCTTGCTTGAGTCATCTTCTATCGTTTCAAATGAAAATGTCGTATTCTGGTTGCTGCAGATGTTGCGTTAGCAGTGTGGCCAGCAAATTTCGAAAAAACATTTAGACCATTATTAAATGGAAAATTGTCTGGCTAGAGTCTTACATTTACGTTTTTATTATATATATTAAGTGGTTATGATCGAACAACAAGAAAAACAGATACCCGGTAATGGGCTGCGCCCACCCATGGAATTCACTGAGCTGATCGCACGTATTATTAAAGATAGTACGCTGTTTATTTTAGTTGGCGGCTGTGTATTTTGGCTGATGGCGCTTATTGGCTACGATGGAAAAGATCCCGGCTGGTCACATGTGGGCTACCAGCCACAGATTAGTAATTGGACAGGTACCGCGGGTGCGCTCTGGGCCGATATCGCCTTCTCTTTTCTCGGCTTGCTAGCTTGGGTGATACCGGTAATGCTGGTCTACCCTTGCATCAGATTATATCGCCGAAAATTTGTCTCTCTACTCGATAGCCTACCTTTTGTCATGCTGCGGGTGGTGGGTGCATTAGTGTTTGTATTTTCTGCCTGTGCTTTATTTTCGCTACATTTATCAAATGACTCCCTTAACTATCCCTTCACGACGGGAGGGATTATTGGCCAGGCATTTTCCGAGTGGATGGTGTCTTGGTTTAGTATCCATGGCAGCTCGGTAGTTTTGTGGTTCAGTTCAATGATTGGTCTAACGCTGTTCATGGAGCACTCATGGCGTGAGTTAACCCAGGCGCTTGGCGGGGCAATTTTATCGACTGCCAGCTTTATTAAGGGCATTTTTTCAAGGGCTGAATTAATTAGCGATAGTGAAGAAAAGAACCAAGAACAGAACCAAGAACAGAACCAAGAACAGAACCAAGAACAGAACCAAGAACAGAACCAAGAACAGGCATCAGAAATAGGACATCAGTCGGCTAACATAGAAACAGCAGATTCCATGACCACAGAGAAAGATTCGCGAAAGTCGTCTCTGTTAAAGGTCTTTTCCTCAAAGCGCACAATTGAGCCTGGAGTGACAGAGGATATTCACCCCGCTGCGAACAGTGCTCATAACACTCCCGCTGTTGAAGCTGGGCCTGCTAGCCTCGATATGGTGACCCGGTTAAAGAGCAAGTTTTCAGCAGATACTCAGCAAGATGCTCCGTCTAAGCTAAATGTGCGGGATAAGCTGACAGAGAGAGTTGAACCCTCATTAGAGTTGCGCGCAGAGGATATCGAAATAGCCGCGCATTTAGCGCAACCTCTACCTGCATTAAGCGCTTCGCACTCTCCTGCTCGTTCTGCAGTTGTGGCTTCAGGGCCAAAATCAACTGCTGATAGTGTCACAAATGTACCGACAAAATCAGCCCAGGTACTGGCCGAAAGCGCTGAAAAGTCTATTGGCAAAGAGGTGCAGAGCGACTTACACAAGCGCCAGGTTAAGATTGTGCCTTTATCTGAAACTCACCAGTCCACCTTAGATGAAGAGCCTGCTTTCAGTAATCAGTCATCGCCTACTAAAATTATTCCCAAGGCAACAGTACCATCAGTTGGCTTGCTAGATCCCCCGGAGCTACAGACTGAGATTGGCTATACTGAGCAGCAACTTGAGGATATGTCACGATTACTGGAGGTCAAGTTAAAGGACTTTGGGGTGGTAGTCGAAGTTGTCGAGGTTAATCCTGGTCCTGTAATTACTCGCTTTGAAATCCAGCCAGCACCCGGGGTTAAATCCAGTAAAATAGTTAATTTAGCCAAAGACCTGGCCCGCTCGCTGGCAGTAATGAGTGTCCGGGTTGTGGAAGTCATACCCGGTAAATCAGTGATGGGGATTGAAATTCCGAACATAAACCGCAAGATGGTGCGCCTGTCTGAAGTACTGACAGCCCCGGTTTATCAAGATGCCGCATCACGCTTAACACTGGCGCTAGGTAATGACATCGCCGGCAACCCAGTGGTTGCCAATCTCGCAAAAATGCCGCATTTATTGGTTGCCGGTACTACAGGTTCCGGTAAGTCTGTTGGTGTCAATGCCATGATCTTGAGCTTATTGTTTAAAGCGGGGCCCGAAGATGTACGCTTGATGCTGGTTGATCCGAAAATGCTCGAGCTTTCGATTTACGAGGGCATTCCACATCTACTAACACCTGTTATTACCGATATGAAAGAGGCTGCAGGAGGCCTGCGCTGGTGTGTTGCTGAAATGGAGCGCCGCTACAAGCTGATGTCGAAGATGGGGGTGCGAAATTTAGACGGGTTTAACGATAAAGTACGCGAGGGGATAAAGAACGGTAGTCCTCTGTTGGATCCACTTTGGGACCCTCAAGAGCAAGGTGAGAGTCCGGGTACACCCGCACCTGCATTGGAAGTTCTACCCTATATAGTGGTGGTAATCGATGAGTTTGCCGACATGATGATGATCGTCGGGAAAAAAGTCGAGGAGCTTATTGCCCGTATCGCTCAGAAAGCTCGTGCGGCGGGGATTCACTTAATCCTGGCAACCCAGAGACCTTCAGTCGATGTTATTACCGGATTAATTAAAGCCAACGTGCCGACACGGATAGCCTTTCAAGTATCGTCTAAGATAGACTCACGGACAATTTTGGACCAAGGTGGCGCCGAAAACTTACTGGGTAATGGCGACATGTTGTATTTACCCGCAGGTACCAGTGTACCGAGCCGGGTACACGGGGCATTTGTCAGCGACGATGAAGTGCACAGGACAGTAGAGGCGTGGAAGCGTCAGGGGAAACCTGAATTTATTGATATACAAGTAGCGGAAGAGGGCAGTGCTGGCACCACCGGCAGTTTGTTCGAAGACGACGAGCAAGATGCACTCTACGATGAAGCTGTCGCCTTTATTACCTCGACCCGAAAAGCATCTATTTCCAGTGTACAGCGAAAATTTAAGATAGGTTACAACCGTGCGGCAAGAATAGTTGAATCAATGGAAGCGGCAGGTGTCATAACTTCTGCCGGCACTAATGGCCAGCGAGAAGTGCTGGCCCCACCTCCACCTAGGGATTGATAAGAGATTGAAAATGATTAAAAAGATTGGTTGGTTTCGCCTACTAGTCAGCAGTTGCCTGCTAGTGACATCAGTGCAGTTGTCGGCCGCGAGCCCGGTGCAGCAGTTAGAAAAACTAATGGCTGGGTTTTCCAGCTATAGCGCACAATTTGAACAATATACTACCGATGAATCAGGACGCAAAGGCGAGGTTTCAAAAGGTAGCATGCAAGTACAGCGGCCAAATAAATTTCGCTGGTCAACCGTCAGCCCTTTCCCTCAGTTGATCGTCAGCGATGGTGATTATATCTGGGTGTATGACCCGGATTTAGAGCAGGCGACACGTAAGAAATTGTTACCAGGAGAGGCTAATGGCGCGGCATTAATCCTCAATGGGGATGTCGAAGCATTAACTAAAAAGTTCACTATCAGTCAACTGGTAGATCAGAAGCGGGAAAAATTATTTGAATTAGTCCCCAGGCAAGAAGGCAGCTTTGAAAAAATTCAACTTTTCTTCGCCGATGATATGATGCAAGAGCTGAAGTTGGTGGATGTTTTTGGTTCTCAGACAACTATTTTACTGACGGATACAAAATTAAATCCAAAGATAGCGGCTAATATTTTTGAGTTTACTGCACCTAAAGGTACCGACATCATGATAGACGGCGCAGATAACTAAACGATGGCTGATTTATTTTCCGAGATAGCGCCCAGTTATCAGCCGTTGGCGGCAAAAATGCGGCCGGCCTCACTGTCTGCCTATATAGGCCAAAGCCACTTGCTGGGAGCGGGAAAACCACTGCGACTTGCCATAGAGCAGGGGGCGTTACACTCCATGATTCTCTGGGGGCCTCCGGGGGTCGGGAAAACCACCCTGGCAAGACTTTTGGCGCAAACAGCGAACGCACATTTTATGAGTATTTCGGCGGTGCTCTCTGGAGTCAAAGAAATTCGCGCGGCGATTGATGAAGCTAAGCACGTGGCGATTAGCAGTGCCAAAAAGGTTATCCTATTTGTCGATGAAGTGCATCGATTTAATAAATCGCAACAAGACGCCTTTCTACCTTATATCGAAGACGGCACTTTTATCTTTGTCGGAGCCACCACCGAAAATCCTTCGTTCGAGTTGAATAATGCACTGCTTTCTCGCGCCCGGGTGTACTTGCTACAGAACTTAACCGAGAGCGACATCGGCTCAGTACTTAAGCAGGCGCTGGAAGATAGCGAGCAGGGGCTTGCGGCCATGGAACTGCAGTTTGAAGGTGAGGCACTGCAACAGCTGATCGAGGCCAGTGGCGGGGATGCCAGGCGTGCGCTAAATTTGTTGGAGATCGCCGCAGATTTGTCGGTAAAGGCTGAACGCGGTCGGGTCATTGGTGAGCGGCAATTACAGGAAGTATTGCGTCACAGTGTTAAACGCTTTGATAAACAGGGCGATATTTTTTATGACATGATCTCGGCATTTCACAAGTCGGTACGCGGCTCTAGCGCCGATGGCGCTTTATACTGGTGCTGTCGTATATTAGAGGGGGGAGCAGACCCGCTGTATATTGCCCGCAGATTAGTGGCTATTGCCTCTGAAGATATTGGCAACGCCGACCCAAGGGCTATGCAAGTAGTATTGTCCGCCTGGGATGCGTTTGAGCGGGTTGGGCCCGCTGAAGGGGAGAGGGCCATAGCTCAGGCCGCTGTTTACTGTGCCTGCGCCCCCAAAAGTAATAGTTTGTATCTCGCTTACAATCAATGCCGGGCCGATATTAAAGCAGATCCCGAATTGGAAGTGCCGCATCATTTGCGCAATGCTCCAACTAAATTGATGCAGGAGCTTGGCTACGGTGATGAGTACCGGTACGCCCACAATGAGCCAAATGCCTATGCAGCGGGTGAGCAGTATCTACCAGAGCAGATTGTCGATCGTCGTTACTACCAGCCCACTAATCGCGGTCTGGAAATAAAGATTTCAGACAAAATGCGTTTTTTGGCCGAGCAAGACCAGTGCAGCAGTAAAAGACGATATTTAAAGAGTCGCAGCTGATACCCCACGCACTAGTGCATACAGATTAATCTATGTTACCCTCAGCTATTTTATAGACGGGGGCAATGCATTGTTTAAATTGAATATTGTACTTGGTGTGATGTTAGGTGCGTCTCTAGGTGCGCTATTGCGCTGGTGGTTAAGCGTCAAATTTAACGCTGTTGTCGATCATTTGTATCTTGGCACCTTAATAGCGAATGTTATCGCCTGTTTCCTGATGGGGTTGTATTTAGGTTATGATGCTGACACTAGCGCTTTTAGCACTGCTGTACGTATTGCTTTCTTAACTGGATTTATTGGCTCTCTGTCCACTTTTTCAACTTTTATTGCCGAGACCCACAGTCATTTTGTGTTACAGGAGTGGCTCAAGCTTGTCCTTGGCTTTAATTTACAAATAGGCTTGGGGTTATTGGCTTTTCACTTCGCAAAAGTTTTAGGAAACTCCTGGCAGTAATTAAACTATTTTGAGCAAGACGCGTTACAGGCTTAATGACAGAGCATATAATGGCACTGAAATTATTGAGTCAAATCGAAAAATTGCTACATGCAATTGTCTGTCGATACTTTATACTGCCTCCATCAATATTAACTACAATTATTGCCACTTAAGGATGTTGTGAAACCTCATGTTAGATCCAAAAATTGTCCGCGCCAACCCTGAAGCAATAGCAGCGCAATTGCTTACCAAGAAGTACGTATTTCCCGTTGATCAGTTTCAAGCGTTGGAAGCTCAACGTCGTGACGTTCAAGTGAAAACAGAAAATTTACAGAGTGAGCGCAACAGTCGATCCAAATCTATCGGCAAGGCTAAAGCAGCAGGTGAAGATATAGCGCCTTTGCTGGCACAAGTGAGCGACCTGGGAAGTCAGCTGGATGAAGCTAAAGCTGCCCTGAACCAGATTAATCAGCAACTGGATGACATCCTCTTAGGGGTGCCTAATCTTCCGCATCCTGATGTACCTCAGGGAAGCGATGAAGAAGACAATGTCGAAGTGCGTCGCTGGGGGGATATCGCTGAATTTGATTTTGACCCGCAAGATCATATAGAGCTTGGTAATCGCGAGCGGGGCATGGATTTTGAAAGTGCCGCTAAACTGACCGGAGCGCGTTTTGTGGTGCTTAAAGGCAAGATTGCCCGTCTGCACAGAGCATTGATACAATTTATGCTCGATACACACATCGGTGAACACGGTTATGATGAAATCTATGTCCCTTATATGGTAAACAGAGATTCTCTGATGGGAACTTCGCAGCTGCCTAAATTTGAAGAAGATTTGTTTAAAGTGCCCTTTGGCGATCGCGATTACTATCTGATCCCAACAGCGGAAGTACCAGTAACGAATATGGTACGCGATGAAATTGTCGATGAATCTACACTGCCTTTGAAGTTTACCGCCCACACACCTTGCTTCAGATCCGAGGCGGGTGCCTCTGGAAAAGATACCCGAGGGCTTATCCGTCAGCACCAGTTTGAAAAAGTTGAAATGATTCAGATGGTCAGGCCCGAAGATTCCTGGCAGGCACTAGAGGACATGACCTCTCACGCTGAGAACATTCTGCAGAAACTAGAGCTTCCCTACAGAGTGATCACTTTGTGTGGCGGGGACTTAGGCTTTGCTGCAGCTAAGACTTACGACATAGAAGTATGGTTGCCAGGCCAAGATAAGTACCGTGAGATTTCTTCCATTTCTAATACCTTGGATTTTCAGGCGCGCCGCATGAAAGCTCGCTGGAGAAACACTGAAACCGGCAAGCCTGAATTATTGCATACCTTGAATGGTTCGGGGTTAGCTGTGGGCAGAACCTTAGTGGCAGTACTTGAAAATCATCAAAATGCAGATGGCACTGTTAACGTGCCTAAAGCTTTACAGCCTTTCATGGGTGGGATAACAGTTATTTAGCACTGAACCAGATCAGCAGCAATAACCACAAGGCATTTAAGCATTAGCGCTTAAGTGCCTTTTTTGTTTAAGCTAGATAATCTACTGCTGCTATGGCGCTTGATAAGAGCTACGGGCATTGAGCAGATATTCACTTCGTTGCCACTGCCGTCTGCTTTAGTGTGTGAGTGTTAACATTGAGAGGTTTCGATTGTCGATTTTTAGTTATTCTTACCCAGAAGAAGACTGGCCTGGTAGATAACGAGGTCAGGAATCGCATCCACAGAGATAAAGGCTGATTGAGCAGCCCGGATTGCCAGTAGTCGCTGACAAAGCGCTTAGTTCATCCGCAGTCCGTCAATACGAATTCCCCGGGTGCATTTTTCGCTACAATTTTTTTGCCTGTAACTGCACTGCTTTAAAACCTCGAACTGATCGACTTTAAAGGTAACTTGGTAATGAGATAGTGGTTTGTTCAGTATTTGTGTCTCACACTGCCGGTACAGTTGATCCAGGTTTTTTACTGGACTTCCCTGCTTGTGTAAGTTCAGTTCGGCGTATGATTCGCTCCAGCTCAAGCCGGGAGTGCTACCATCCTGCCATTCAAAGAAATATCGGTATTCTACGATATCATCTTCAATCCTTAGCAGTGTGCTGTTATTACCCGCAGCACTCATCGTATCCCTTTCATAGCTGTAATTTGCGCCGTGGAGCTGCTTTAGTTTGAGCCAACTCTGGTAGCTGGCTGCAAGCGCTATGGGTATATCTTCATTTTGATAACTTTGCGGTGGCTGTTGTTTGACATTAGTACAGCCCGCAATGCTAATAAACAATAATATAGCTAAGCCCTTTAACATAATAATCCCTTACTCCGGGTTGATTTTTTGTTCTATTAAGTTGCATCCTAACGGGTCGCAGCGCAAGTACCAGAGCGAGCTATCCCAGTCGCCTAAAACAATTCTAGAACCTATACAATGCTCTAAAGTGACTTTGTGGGTCGCAGGTCTGTGAGTATGGCCATGTATTAATAACTCAACTTCGAACTTGTTCATTACCTGCTGTACTGCTTGCAAATTGACATCAGTGATCTCAGTCGACTTCATCTGCCCCTGCTGTTTACTTTGAGTGCGAAGATATTCAGCAATCTGCAGGCGCTCGTCAATAGGTTTGCTTAAAAACTGTTGTTGCCACTGCTCTGATCTGACCATAGTGCGAAACTTTTGATATTCCAGGTCGTCAGTGCACAGCTGATCACCATGCATGATCAATGCCTGCTGGCTGGGGAGTTGAATCTGCACTTGCTCATCTAATAATTGGGCACCAATTGCTGTGGCGAAGCCAATGCCGGCCAAAAAGTCTCTATTGCCCTGCTGAAAATACAGCTGAGCGCTTTGACTCAAATTCAGCAGTGCGTCAAGCACCGGCTGTAACTCTGCTTCAACGTAGTCATCGCCTATCCAAGCTTCAAAGATATCCCCTAACAAATACAGCGCTTCACAGTCGGCGGCGGTATTTTCAAGAAAATCGATAAAAGCCCGGATCAAATCCGGGCGCTGTGAGCACAAATGCAGGTCAGCAACGAAGAGTACCGTCATTAACTGTATCTCTGAGTAGATTGTTTATTCTGCGGTGTCATCTTCTATATCTTGGTCCATATCGGTCTCTTCTACAGTGACTGATTTGACATAAATATCTTCAACTGGCACGTCTTGGTGACCCGATCTCATGGCCGTTTCAAGGGCGCCAATTTTTTTGACTACATCCATTCCGGCAACAACTTCACCGAAGACACAATAGCCCCAGCCCTCCATTGTTTTAGTGGTATGGTTTAAAAATGCATTATCGGATAAATTGATAAAAAACTGAGAGGAGGCAGAGTGTGGATCCATAGTTCTGGCCATGGCAATACTACCAAGAGTATTTTTTAAGCCATTGTCAGCTTCGTTTTCGATATTTTCATTGCTTTCTTTTTGCTTCATGCTGGCGCTAAAAGCCCCGCCTTGAATCATGAATCCTTCGATAACACGGTGGAAAATAAGATTGTCGTAGAAACCTTGCTGTGCCAGCTCGGTGAAATTTTGTGCGCTTTTAGGCGCTTTTTGATGATTCAGGACTAAGCTAATGTCACCAAAGTTGGTATGTAATGTAATCATGATTTTGCCTTGTTGATGATGATTTTTGATCCCGCTATTATACCTGTCAAATACAATACTTCTATGTTCTGCAGATTTAAGTTTTAATCTTGGAAAATAGTTGGATTGACTGCGCATAAACTGTGCTTATAGCTGACCTTCAATCATCGATATGTTTATAATACCTGCATTGTAGATTTAGACGACCAACACAAAATCTGTCAGTGGCCGGCAACATCAGAGATAGCACAGCCCCTTAACAGTGATAAAATTGAGGTTATATTTAAAATATCCATGAGTACTGATAATTCCACCGCGGGAAACGCGCCCAAGACGACAAATTTCATTCATCAGATTATTGAAGATGATCTCAATAGCAGTAATCCTCCGGCAAAGATAGTCACTCGGTTTCCACCTGAACCTAATGGTTATTTGCATATCGGGCACGCTAAATCTATCTGCTTAAATTTTGGTACCGCCGAGAAGTACAACGGCGTTTGCAATTTAAGGTTTGACGATACTAATCCGGAAAAAGAGAGCCAGGAATACATTGATGCTATCAAAAAGGATATCAGCTGGCTGGGATTTGAGTGGCACGAAGAGGTCAAATATACATCAAGTTATTTTCAGCAGTTATATTTATGGGCAGTGCATTTAATTGAACAAGGTAATGCATATATCTGTGATTTAGATTCTGAACAGGCGCGAACTTATCGCGGTGATTTTACCACCCCAGGTAAAAATAGCCCGTATCGAGATCGCTCAGTTACTGAGAATTTAGCGCTGTTCGCCAGGATGAAAGACGGTGAATTCGCCGAGGGAAGCTGTTCGCTGCGCGCCAAGATTGACATGAAATCATCTAACATGAATCTGCGTGATCCTATGTTATACCGCATATTAAATGTTGATCATCACCAAACGGGTGATAAATGGTGTATTTACCCGATATATGATTTTGCTCACGGCCAGTCTGATGCACTGGAAGGGATCACCCACTCTATCTGTACTTTAGAATTTGAGGGGCATCGTCCGCTGTACGAGTGGTTCATTGAAAATTTACCGGTTCCCGCTACTCCCAGACAATACGAATTCTCCAGGCTCGAAATTAACTATACGGTGACAAGTAAACGTAAGCTTAAGCAGTTAGTTGATGAAAAAATGGTCTCTGGTTGGGATGATCCCCGGATGCCAACGATCTCAGGGATGCGTCGTCGCGGTTTTACTGCGGCTGCTATCAGGCGTTTTTGCGAGATGGTCGGGGTCACACGCTCTAATGGCGTGGTAGATGTTGGTATGCTCGAATCGGCCGTTCGCGATGACCTTGAGCAAAATGCCCGGCGGGCAATGTGCGTGGTAGACCCACTAAAAGTCACCATAAGCAACTTTGCAGAAGATAACACACAGATGCTGTCCCTGGCTGTACATCCAAAGTTACCGATGGGCGATAGGGAGTTACCTTTCAGCAGAAACTTATGGATTGAAAAACAAGATTTTTCTGAAGATACTAGTTTGGGCCGTAAGAAGTTTAAACGCTTAGTGATAGGAGACTACGTTAGACTGCGTGGCGCTTATGTGATTAAAGCAGATTCTGTGATCAAAGATGACAGCGGAGAAGTTGTTGAAATTCTCGCCAGCTTAGTCCCCGACACTGTAGGCGCCAATCCGCCAGCAGAGTTCAAGCCCCGAGGCGTAATCCACTGGGTAAGTGCCGATCATGCAGTGCCTTGTGAGCTACATATTTACGATAGATTATTCACTGATGCAGCGCCGGATAAACATAAAGAAAAGAGCTTTCTCGAGTTGATTAACCCGGACTCTTTGCGCGTGATTGAGCGCGCTTGGGCAGAGCCTTCACTTAAGAACGCCCAAGTTGAAATGGGCTATCAGTTCGAGCGCACCGGTTATTTTGTTGCCGATGCACAGAGCTCAGCCGCTAAGCTGGTATTCAATCAAACCTTGCCATTGAGAGAGTCCAAGGCTAAATAGGCGCCAACAATTGTCAGGCTGCTTTGCCGCTAGCGTCAATGCAGCCTGATACAGCGTTCAAAGAAGCCACTGTGTTGTACTTTTGCCAGAGGGCAGGTACAAGCTACAGTGGACTAAAATTGCGGCTCAAGCGCTGCATTGGAATAGAAAATGAAATCACTGAGTAAAGTTCCTGGCTATGCCATGCTACTACTGTTGTTATTTTACTTCGGATCGGCAAGGGCTGAGCCAGCAGCTGATTTTCAGCTGTTCGATCAAGCCGGTAATCCAATTTCTTTACAAGATTATCGTGGCAAGGCTCTAATATTGCACTTTTGGGGCACTTGGTGTCCATTTTGTCACGAGTTACAGCCTAAGCTGGATAGGTTGTATCGAAAGTATAAAAACTCTGGCCTGGAAGTGTTGGCAATAAGTATTCGCGAGCAGCGCGCAGCAAATCCGCAGCAAGTGTTGGCAGAGCTTGGCGTCTCATTCCCAACGGCAGTCAAGGGAGATAATGTTGCCAAAATGTATGGAGTTCCAGGCACGCCAACTACGTTTTTTATCAACAGAGAAGCTCAGATACTTTGGAAAACTCACTCGGCTAAAGCCAGTGATTCACAGCTGGAGTTACAAGCGCGGCGAATTTTGAATTTAGACAAATAAATCTAGACGTGAAGGCTGTGTTAACAGTGACAGTGCACAAACATAAAATGTAAACGTGGACAGCAGGCGATATGGTGGCAAAGAGTAAAGACTTGGTTTACGAACACGTGTATGAAGCGATATTAGAGCAAAAATTAGCACCTGGTACTCGATTGAGTGAAGAGTCACTGGCTGAGATTTTCAATGTCAGCAGAACCATAGTCAGAAGGTCGCTACTCAAGCTCTCTCATCAGCAAGTGGTACAGCTGCGGCCAAATAAAGGCGCCATAGTCGCCAGTGTGTCTATTGCTGAATCCAAACAAATTTTCTTTGCCAGAAGAGTGGTAGAGCGAGCTATTATTGAACTTGCAGTCAGTAATCACACTGCAGCTGACTTGCAGTCCCTGATAAGCATTGTGGAGCAGGAAAAGGCTTGTTTTACCCGTGGAGACAGATCTGCTGGAATCCGATTATCCGGCGAGTTTCATTTTAAAATAGCCGAGATAGCAGCCAATTCTCAACTAAAGAATTTCCACCGCAGTTTAGTACCGCAAACCTCGCTGATCATTGCACAATATGAAAAACGCGGTATTTCACATTGCTCATATGATGAGCACTTGCAGTTAATTAAAGTGATAGCCGCAGGCCATGTAGACAAGGCGGTCGATCTGATGATGTGTCACTTAGATCATATAGAAGATAAGTTGAATTTAGACGGCTTGCCGAGTTCCGAAGATTTACATCAGGTATTTGCTAAAATAAAGAAGTAATCTGCAACCTGGTGGGATGTTGCTAGTAGAATTGTCACAGTGACGTATTGAAGAATTTAGAAGCAGAATTGATTCAGTTCAGGTTATTGAGCTCAGAACAATCACAGCTACATTTGCCAAAAGTATCAGGCAGCTGTGTGAACAAACACAGCTGCTGTTGTAAAGGTTAGTGACTCTCTTCAATGATAGGGGTGATGCTCTCGAGCATCTTCGCCAAGTCTAAGAGGATTATCAGGTTGCTTTCGTAATAACTGACGCCTTGTACAAAGCGGCGGTCAGAATCTTCGGTGGCGACACTTGGGGCGCGTTCGATATCATTCTGCGGAATGTTGACAACTTCGTCAACGCTGTCAACGACCATGCCGACCACTTCCTGTTCGTTGTATTCGACCACTATAATGCGGGTGTCGTCGTCAGTTTCCCGTGGATCTAAAGAAAATAGCAGGCGCGTATCTAGTACTGTGACTACATTACCACGCAAGTTGATAATGCCGCGTATATAGGAGCTGGAGCCTGGTACGGGGGTTATTTCAGAGTATCTGAGGACTTCTTTTACTTGCATAACATCGATAGCAAATAGCTCGTTGTTTACTTTAAAAGTTGCCCATTGATTAAAGACTATTTCTTCTTGTACGGCACGAGACTTGACAGATTTTTTCTTCGAGTCAGATTTCTGCATCATTTCAAGTTGTGCCGCTGCACCATTCATACTCATGTTTATTCACCTTTTAAATTCAGCAACGGAGCTAGTTTGAGCAGCCCGCTTTGGGTACTTTCGTTGGGAAAGTACTCTAAACCTATTTCATCAGTATAACCCAATAATGCTAATGCATTGAAAATATTTGGGAAGTTAATTTCACCTGTCCCTGGTTCGCTACGATTGGGTACATCTGCAATTTGAATATGTCCGATATAATCAAAATACTTAGTGATAGTGTTGATTAAATTCCCCTCCATCAATTGCATATGGTAGAGGTCGTATTGGAATTTTAAGTTACACAAATCTAATTTTTTTATAAAGTCTATTGCCTGAGCAGAACTTGATAAGAAAAATCCGGGCACATCCTCTGTGTTGATCGCCTCTATTAATAAGGTAATATTGTATTCTTTTAGACAGGAAGCAGCATAGGTCATATTTCCTATAAATGTGGCTTGTGCTTCACCGATCGGTAAATTTTTCGGCTTCTTGCCGGCGAGGCAGTTTATTTTAGTCACTCCCAGGTAGCGGGCGTAGTCCA
>MAAC01009848.1_pt1 | contig 49760 bp, 44 predicted proteins | sample 1115981 | NCBI WGS metagenome assembly MAAC01 (sample SAMN04961126, study PRJNA320927) | seawater metagenome | isolation source: sample BD02T64 sea water enriched with oil for 64 days | place: USA:Gulf of Mexico | collected 2013-07-27 | reverse complement strand
CGCTCGCCAAACTTACTGCAGCCAGCACCTAAAATAACGACTTTATCTTTAATTCCACTTGCCATGATATTTAGCTCCTAAGCTGATAGTTAGACTTGAATAGCTTTCCAGAAATATTTACGGAAACCGGCCTGATCGTCGATCTGCTTGAGACGGAAGTGCATCGACACTTTTGAACCCGTATCAAAGGTCTCGGCATCGACTTCACTCATGTCCATCATAATGCGACCACCGCCTTCGAAGGTCACCATGCCGAAGTAGGCCGGTGGGTTGTAGTCAAAGGTCAGGGTATCGGCTGTCCAGGTGGCGATCGTGCCTGCCGCACCGGCCATGGGGTGATCGACCTGAGTATCGAAAGCGCCACACTCAGGGTTAACACAGTACTTATGCTTGGGCATTTGTACGGTATCGCAGGAGGTACACTTACCACCGAGGAAACTGTTGGTCAGACCGCGAGCGCGATACATGGCTGAGAGATAACCCTGCTTGTTCACTTCCGAACGCTTGCCCAGCTCTTTCTCGAGCAAATTGTTAAACGACTGGTACTTATTGTAGTTGGTTTCGGGCTTACCGTTACTGAGGTGACCGGAAACGCCCTTGCCGGCACGTTGGCCACTAATGGCATCCGTCACTTTAAACAGCAAGACATCACAACCCTGGCCAAAGCCCGCAACCAGCACCAAATCACCCGGAGCAGCCTGCTCAAGACGGTGAGCCAGCAGCAACATGACGTGTGCAGCACCGGTGATGCCAACGCTCTGCAGCAGATTATCGGCAACGGCTTCGCCGCTAATACCGAGTTTCTTAGCCACCATCGGCGGCACACGACCCTGATCGGTCGGCAGAATAAAGTGGGCGATGTCGCCACCACTAACGCCAGCCTTAGCCAGTAAAGCATTCACGGCATCGGGAACGATTTTCATATAGCCTTCGTCACGCACCCAGCGCTCTTCCCAGCCGTAGTCAAAGTCCTGACCTTCACCGCGATAGTGATCGATGAAATCGACAGCCTGGCTCTGGCTCGCGACCAACTCGGCAATCACATTGTCAGCACCAACGGCGATGGCGGCAGCACCGTCACCGTAGAGCATTTCTTCACGGGAGGCGCACTTGGCTTTACGGTGCTCGGAGGCAACCAGCACCGCTTCTTTACCGGCAGCGGCAATATCCAGCGCCGACAGCAAACCAGAGGTTGCAGCACGCTGTGAACAGGTGATATCCATGGTGCGCAGATCGGAGGTATCGAGGTTGAGCGCTTCGGCAACGACCACTGAATTCTGGCGATCGGCGAAGGGCAGCGTGGTCGATGCCAACAACAGTGCAGCGGGCGCCTGACCGGGAGCATTACCCAGGCAGTCGGTGTAGGCCTCAACCGCCATGGTGATGGTGTCTTCGTCCCAGTTACAAATGGCTTTTTCGCCTTTTGCCAGGCCCTTGAGGCCGGGATCAAACCAGGCGTTAGCATCAGCAATGACCTGCTTCTGTAAGCGCATTCTCGGCAAATAAGCGCCGTAAGCTGTTATTCCTACCATGATTTTTCCTTTAAAAATAAGCTATAAAAAAGTTAAACAGACTCTGTTGAAAACCGAGTTCGGTACTACAAAGATCGGCCAATAAAGAGCTTCATGATTTCAGTTGATCCGCCATAAATTCGGCGTACTCGCGCATCGGTGTACATACGCGAAATGGGGTACTCCCGCATATAGCCGTAGCCGCCAAAGAACTGTAGGCAAGTATCGACAATTTTACCTTCTTTTTCAGTGGTCCACAGTTTTGCCATGGCGCCTTCCTGGGCGGTCAAAGTGCCATCGACAATCTTGCCCAGGCATTGGTCGAGATAAGCCCAACCGACGGCCAGTTCGGTCGCCACATCGGCCAAGCTAAAGGCCGTGTTTTGCTGGGCGAAAAGCGGCTTACCAAAGGCTTCGCGCTCTTTGGTGTATTCAACGGTAATCTCGTAGGCGCGCTGGGCTTCTGCCCAGGCACGGAAGGCAACGGTCAGGCGCTCGCGAGGCAGCTCGTCCATCAAATAAGAAAAGCCCTTGCCCTCTTCGCCAATCAAGTTGCCCACCGGCACTCGCACATCGGCGAAGAACATCTCGGAAGTATCGGCGGCTTTCTGGCCGATCTTGTCCAGATTGCGGCCCTTCTCATAACCCTCGGTGCCCGTCTCGACAATCACCAGGCTAATGCCCTTGGCACCCAATGTGGGATCGGTTTTACAAACCACAATCACGAAGTCGGAGTGCTGGCCATTGGTAATAAAGGTCTTCTGGCCGTTGATCACATACTCGTCACCATCGCGAATCGCCGTGGTGCGAATCGCCTGCAGGTCGCTACCGGTACTCGGCTCGGTCATGGCGATGGAGGAAATAATCTCACCGCTGACCATCGGCGGCAACCACTTCTGCTTCAGCGCTTCGCTGGCGTGGTTGAGAATATAGTAGGCGGTAATATCGGACTGCAGAGCAAAACCACAGCTACCGCCACCGATGGCGTAACCGATTTCCTCGGAGGAAATCATGTTGTATTTAAAGTCGGCACCGGGGCCGCCGTACTCTTCGGGAATACCGCAACACAGCAGGCCTTTCTCACCGGCACTGCGCCAGAATTCACGGGGCACGATGCTGTTATTTTCCCACTCTTCGATATTGGGCTCTAACTCTTCGCGGAAAAAGCGCCGGGCATTGGCGCGGAATAACTTGTCGTAAATCGACCGGTTTTCCATAGACATACTTAAAATCCTATTGGTGGCGCGGGCGGCAAATGGTTGTACTGATGGTAGTGGCACGCGCTAAAAGCGGCGAAAGTGTAGCGCAATTCAAGTGGCACAGGCACCTACTACTATTGAGTAACCCCCAAGCCAACCTTATATCAAAGAGTTAACACACTTTATTAAAGTGATTAGCATAAAAAATCCCTGCCGCTTTTCGGCGGCAAGGATTTTTATTGATTGCTTAAGACAGCTTGATTAAAACTACTTACCCTTAAAAACAGGCTCGCGCTTTTCCAGCGCCGCATCGATGGCTTCAAGGTGATCTTCGGTATTTTGCAGTGTCGCCTGCATGCCCGCTGCCATTTCCAGCGCACCGGAAAGCGGCATGTTTTGTGACTCGCGCAAGAGCTTTTTGGCATAGCGAACACCCAGTGGCGGATGGGCGACGATGCGTGTCGCCACGGCCATTGCGGCATCGAGTAGCGCTTCTGGGGCGACAACGTCAGAGACCATGCCCCACTTGTCTGCCTTAGTGGCATCGATCATGTCACAGGTGTAGCTCATCTCGCAGGCGCGAGACAGGCCAATAACGCGGGGCAGGAACCACGCGCCACCGTCACCGGGAATCAAACCAACGCGCATAAAGCTCTCGGCGAAGAGGGCTTTTTCAGAGGCAATACGGATATCGCACATCATGGTCAGGTCACAACCGGCACCAATGGCGTGGCCGTTGACGGCGGCAATCACCGGCACTGTCATCTTGTCCATGGTGCGGGGGATTTGTTGAATCATGTCCAGGTACCAGTTGCGAATCTGGTGGGTGCTGAGCTTTTTCTCTTGGGTCATGGCGCGAATTTCTTTCAGGTTGCCACCCGAAGAAAAGCTTTTACCGGCACCGGTGAGAATTACACAGCTCACACCTTCATCCGCTTCCGCTTTATTGAGACTTTCAATCAGGCTCGGCACCAAGACATCAGACAGCGCGTTGCGTGTCTCTGGCTGGTTCAGTGTAATGGTGACGATACGGCCCGTCTGTTCATACAATACGGCTTCGGTCATGGTCTTTTCCTTTGTTGATGTAATGTTGCGGACAACAGCCTAAAAGTACCTGGCTATTCAATTATTCCTAGTAAAGGTTAGTCTTTGCTCATGACCGTTAGAGGCATGGATGCCGACACGAGCCTACAAGGATGTATTTACGGCGTGTCATGGGCAAAGGCTAGCCTTTTGCTAATTCAAGCCTGCTTGGCAGCCAATGCACGATGCTTACGCAAGGTTTCCTCAGCGCGAGCAACCACCGGCGCGTCAATCATTTTACCCTTGTACTCCACGGCACCACGCCCAGCAGCCAGCCCTTCTTCGAAAGCGGCCAACAAGCCAGTGGCATGCTCGACGGCTTCGGCAGAGGGCATAAACTCTTCATTCATAATGCCAATCTGGCTGGGATGAATACCCAAGGCACCGCTAAAGCCCAACTGTTTGGCCTGGCGGATTGTGGCGCGGAAGGCATCGAGGTCGGAGTAATCAGCAATCGAGCCGACAAAGCCCAGTGGCAAGACACCTGCTTTACGGGCAGCAAATACAGCGCGCTGGTTGGGGTACATCAAGCCAATTTCACTCGGCTCCATACCCACTTCGGAGGAAAAGTCTTCGGCACCAATAAACACCCCCAAAACGCGATCGGAGGCAGCGGCAATGGCGTCGATATTTTCCAGGCCATCGAGCCCTTCGATAAAGGCAAGAATGCGGGTGTGGCCGTGGGGCAATTGCTTTTCCACTTCCAACTCATCAATCACTTCGGCGATAAATTGTATGTGGTCGGCACTGGTCACCTTCGGTACGGCGATGGTGTGTACGTCTTTGCAAACGGCCGCTTCGAGATCTCGCACCGCCAAACGCCAGGGGCGATTGATACGCACCAGCACATCGAGGCCAACATTGCGGGCATTGTCTTTTTCGGACAACACCACGCTGTCTTCAAGGTCGAGAATGATTGCGTCGGCACCACGTGTGTGGGCCTTGGCGACGAATTTTTCAACATTGGCGGGGACAAATAACGCCGAGCGCCACAGGGGTAATTCTTGTTGGGTCACGATTGAGTTCCTCAAAATACCAGTTTTTTAATACCGCTCATTACTAGCGCAAACTACTTCAAAACAACCTTGGCCTGCATCGTCATTGCCCCTTCGTGATCGACAACCCAGAGGTTCAAGCCCTCGTCACTGCGGCAACCTTGAATCTGAAAGGCATTGCCATCGATGAGCGGACGCACCGCACGGTAGTCATAGTGGGCAATTTCAGCCTCGGGCATTTCACTGCGCACCAGGTCGAGCAACAAGGTCGCACTCAATGGACCGTGCACTACGAGGCCAGCATAACCCTCTTCATTCATCGCATAGTTGCGGTCGTAATGAATGCGATGGCTGTTAAAGGTCAGTGCTGAAAAGCGAAACAGCAATACAGGGTCCGGCATCACTGTGCGGCTAAACTGCGCCTCAAACTTTGGCGTCATTGGCTTCGGTGCGGGTGCACCGGGGGCAGGATCTTCCCGGTAGACGAGGTTTTGTGTATCGCTAATCGCCAGGGTATCGCCGCTGAAAATTTCATGCTCGACAACGACAAAGACCAAATTGCCGCTACCACCCTGCTTATGAGTGACACTCTTCACGGTGCTGACTCTGCGCACCGCAGCCCCAATTTTCAGGGCCTGGTGAAAGTCGACCTTGCCCGAGGCCCACATGCGCCGCGGCAGTGGTACTGGGGGTAGAAAACCACCCTTCTTCGGGTGACCGTCGGTGCTGATATCGGACTGGCGAGCCGTTGCTAAAAAGTGCAGCCAGTGGCCCGGCTTGGCAAGAACGTCGCCGGCCTGGGGCAGCTCTGCCCAATCGAGGGTTGCCGCCATGGCCTGAGCGGTAGCCAGGGAAATCACATCTTCGTGAGTTTCTGTCTTGCCTTCCCACTGTTTCAGGTGCTCTAAATCGATCGTTGTCATTGCAGACTCCTTTTAATATCACCGTATAAAATAAATTAGATAAATACACTAATCATTTGATTTAAAAGGATTTAGGCATGCCAAGTTCATGAGTAGCGACGTGAGAAAGAATCAAGTTGGTTGAAATCGGCGCCGTTTGATAGAGACGGGTTTCGCGGAACTTGCGCTCGATATCGTATTCCTGGGTATAGCCAAAACCACCGTGGGTTTGCAGGCAGGTATCCGCCGCATGCCAGGACGCCTCAGAGGCGATCATCTTGCACATATTCGCTTCCGAACCGCAGGGCTTGCCGGCATCGAACAGGCTCGCCGCGTTGTACACCATCAGTGCCGCCGCTTCGGTCTCGATATAGTTGCGGGCGATGGGGAACTGAACACCTTGATTCTGACCAATAGGACGACCAAAGACCTCCCGCTCACAGGCATAGGCACTGGCGCGTTCGACAAAGAAGCGGGCATCGCCGATACACTCGGAGGCGATCAAAATACGCTCGGCATTCATACCATCGAGTATGCACTTAAAGCCCTTGCCCTCGGCACCGAGCATATTGGCGGCAGGGACGCGCATATCGTCAAAAAACAACTCGGTGGTGGCGTGATTGAGCATGGTTTTGATGGGGTTGATCGTCAGGCCCTTACCGAGACATTCACGCATATCGACCAGAAAAACCGACATGCCGTCGGAGGGCTTTTTGCACTCTTCCCGAGGCGTGGTGCGCACTAACAACACCATCAGATCGGAGTGCTCGGTGCGGGAGATAAACACCTTTTGGCCGTTAATCACGTAGTCATCGCCATCGCGTACGGCCATGGTCCGAATGCGCGTGGTGTCGGTGCCACTGGTGGGCTCGGTAACACCAAAGGCCTGCAAACGTAGCGAACCTTCGGCGATACCGGGCAGATATTTCTTCTTCTGCTCTTCGGTACCGTGGCGCAACAAGGTGCCCATGGTGTACATCTGGGCGTGGCAGGCACCGCCATTACAGCCGCTGCGCTGAATTTCTTCGAGAATCACGCAACCGGCTTCGATGGGCAAGCCTGCACCACCGTATTCCTCGGGGATCAATACCGACAGGAAGCCGGCATCAGTCAAGGCCTGAACGAACTCAGTGGGATAAGTGTCGGTATCGTCCAGGGTGCGCCAGTATTCACCGGGGAAATTACTGCAGAGTTTGGCCACCGCTTCGCGGATTTCGGGGTAGTTCGAATTCGTGCTGCTCATAATGGGTATTCGTCTCGTCAAGAATGAAAAGGGCTAAATGAAAGATGCCTCACTGATAAAACACTAACAATCAAGGAGGTAGCACCTAAAAAAGGCAGGCAAAAAAAGACTGATTTTAAAGGGCTTTTACCGGCGAGTAAATAAGTAAAGAGATTGTCATAAACAGGGAAGCAGGCTTCCCTGGGTGGTCGTAAGAAAGGCTGATTGCTTGCTTTAAACTCGCTTAATACTGTCTGTTAAAGCACATCATTGACCCAGGCAAAATAGTAGCTCAGGCCACCCAGCACGCTGACCACGGCCCATAGCACCAGCAGCAGTTTCCACGGGCTATAGGGTCGACGCTCAACCTGGTGAGTGGGCAAGGCCAGGTATTCATCAACCCGCGCCTGATCTTCAGGAGACAGCTTGTCGTTTTTATCCACAATCATTTACCTCTACATTCATGAGCGCGCCAGTCAGCGCCTGGTGCGCGCCTTGAGCTCGAGCTTAGTCAATCTCCAAACCGACAACGAAGCGCGACTCATCCATGGCCATTAAAGAATCGGCACCGACGCTGATGGTCGCTGCCAGGGTTTGAATGCGCGGTAGTATACGATCAAAGTAGAAGCGTGTGGTCTCTAATTTCGCCGTATAAAATTCGCTTTCGTCACTGCCCGCTGCCAGCTTCGCCTCGGCCACCTCGGCGGCACGTAACCACAGATAGGCGAGCACCACGTAACCGGAGAACATCAGGTAATCAAAGGAGGCGGCGCCCACTTCTTCCGGGTTTTGCAGGGCTTTCATACCCACTTCCTGCGTTAACTCCTGCCACTGGGCGAGAGCGGCTGTCAGCGCCGGTAGTCGTTCCGCTTTAATACTGCTGGTGCTTTCAGCCCCACACCAGGCACTGACTTCGGCAATAAAGCCGCCGAGCAACTTGCCCTTTGAGGCCAGTACTTTACGGCCCAGCAGGTCGAGGGCCTGAATACCGTTGGTGCCCTCGTAAATCATCGCAATGCGGGCATCGCGCATATTCTGCTCCATGCCCCACTCGCTGATATAGCCGTGGCCACCGAAGACCTGCACACCGTTGCTGGCACATTCAAAGCCGGTCTCTGTCATAAAGCCCTTGGCGATAGGCGTTAGCAGCGCCAGTAGATTTTCGGCACGCTCACGCTCAGCCTCGTCTTCACTGAGTTTAGTGATATCGAGGAAGGACGAGAGGTAGTGTGCGAGCAGGCGGTTGCCCTCGGTCAGTGCCTTGATTGACAACAACATGCGCCGCACATCGGGGTGGACGATAATCGCATCGGCCGGGCCATCGGGGTTTTTCGGCCCACTTAACGAACGCATTTGCAGACGTTCCCTAGCGTATTTAGTGGCACCCTGCAGGGCCAGCTCGCCGTGGGCAATGCCCTGAATCGCCGTGCCAACACGGGCGGTATTCATAAAGGTGAACATGCAGTTGAGGCCACGGCCGAGCTCGCCCAGTAAAAAGCCGGTAGCGCCGTCAAAGTTAATGACACAGGTGGCGTTGGCGTTAATGCCCATCTTGTGCTCTATGGAACCACAGCTGACGCCGTTTTCAGCCAGGCTGTCGTCAGCACCCGGCAGGCGCTTCGGTACTAAAAACAACGAGATACCTTTGGTGCCCGGAGGCGCATCGGGCAGGCGCGCGATGACGATGTGGACAATATTGTCGACCATGTCGTGATCGCCCGAGGAGATAAAAATTTTGCTGCCGGTAATGGCGTAGCTGCCATCGGCATTGGGCTCGGCCTTGGTACGCAACAGGCCCAGGTCGGTGCCACAGTGGGCCTCGGTCAGGCACATAGTGCCGGTCCACTGCCCCGCCACCATCTTCGGCACGTACAGGTCGATCAGGTCCTGGCTGGCGTGGGCGAGTATCGTCGCCCGCGCACCCTTGGCCAGAAAGGGGTACATGCTCCAGGCCCAGTTGGCACTACCGGCAAATTCATTGAGAATGCTTTCCATCGAGGGCGGCAGGGCCTGACCACCGTATTGCTCGGGGCTGGTTAAGCCCGCCCAGCCACTCTCGGCATAGGCTGTATAGGCCTCTTTAAAACCAGCGGGCGTGGTCACGCCCTCCTGCGCCCAGGTACAGCCTTCCGCATCACCGGACTGGTTGAGGGGGGCCAGTTCCTCCTCACAAAAGGTCGCCATCGCCTCGACAATGGCCTCTATCAAATCGGGCGTCGCCTCCTCGCAGCCGGACAGGCTCTGCCACAGCGCGGGATAGTCAAACACCTCGTCACGCACAAATTGAATATCGCGCACTGGCGCCTTGTAATCCGTCATCTCTATCACCACCCATTTCATTGTTTTTCTGTTGGAGTAAGTTTATGTCTGTGTGCTACCTTGTGTCTATGTGTAGAGTCGCCAAAGAAAGTACGGACCTGTACAGCTACAGAGGAGGGAGCCACTGAAGCAAAACCGAGTATCAGAGCGACAATAAATTAAGCGAAGCAGTAACCATGACCCAAGACCAGAAAGCCCGCCCCCTCACCGATAAACCAGACCTGCGCATCATTGAACAGGTCGAAGATATTCTCTGGGCCTGTGACCTCGACCTAAAAATCACCTACGTTAGTTCAGTCCTTCAAAAAAACACCGGCTTTAGTCCAGAAGAAAGAAAGCAGGCAAGCATCGAGCAGAGCGTCACGCCAAATTCTGTCGCCATCCTGAAAGCCATTGTTAAAGAACATGCTTCTCTCATTAAAAAACCAGAGGAAGGCCCCGATACACCGGTACGCTGCCTGATCGACATCTACCGCAAAGACGGTTCAATTTTTGCTGCCGAGGCGAGCATTTCCTTCACTCGCAATGACAGAGGAGAACTCACCGGGCTAGTGGGCTCTAACCGCGACATTACTGAGCGAGTGCGTGCGGAAAGCATTATTAAAGCCATTCACGATGGCACCATTCATATCACTGGCGAACAATACCTCAACAAACTGGTGTGTCATTTATCGAAAATCCTCAAACAACGCTACACCTTTATTGCGCAAATCAATGCAGGCATCTCGCAAACCCTTGCATTTTGTAAAGATGGCTTAATCAGCGATAACTTTTCTTACCGTTTAAAAGACAGCCCTTGCGAAAACGTCGTCGCCGACGGCATTTGCTACTACCCCGAAAATGCCGCCCGGCTTTTCCCCCATGACGAGGCTCTGGAGGCAATGGGGATAGAGAGTTATATCGGCACGCCGATTCCGGATGCTGCAGGCAAAGTGCAGGGCCTACTGGTCATCATGCACGACCAGCCCATGGACGATATCCCCCTGCTAACACGCATCCTCGAGGTTTGTGCCGACCGGGTGGGTGCCGAAATGAGCCGGCGTAAAACCCAAAAGCACCTTGAAGAGAGTGAGCAACAGTTTCGCGCCCTCTTTGAGCAGTCCTTGGATCCCTGCTGTATACACAATAGTGATGGCCACATCATTAGTGCCAATCAAAGCATGGTGCAGGCCTTCGGCTACTCAACGGAGGAACTGCAGCTACTTAATGTGGCCCACTTAAGCAGCGATGATAAACAAAGCCTGGCTATCTCAAAATCGGCCTTCGACGATATAATCTGCAAGGGTTCCTCGCGCTTTGAAATCCAGTTGCAACGAAAAGCAGGGACAAGCTTCCCCGCTGAAGTCACCTCACAAATCATCAATATCGAAGATGAAAACCTGGTGCTATCGGTGATTCGCGACCTTAGCGAACAGTATCGCCTGCGCGAGATTGAAAAGAACACCCAGCAAACGCTCAGCCAATTTTTCGACGACCTGCACACCCTTATCGTCATTCTCAATATTGATGGCAGTGTCAACTACACCAATACCACGCCCCTCAGTAACCCGGATGCCCGCCAGGCCTCCCAGAGCGCTACAAAAATATGGGACTTCCAGGCCTTTAGCCACGACCCAGTAATGCAGGCTTTAATACAGGCGGATATTGCTACCGCAATGCAGGGGCAACAGGCTCAAAGCGACCTGCAAATTCTCACCCCTAACGGTCTGATTTGGATACAGGCCAGCACCCACCCCGTCCTCAATAGCCAGGGCCAGGTCAGTCAATTACTCATCGAAGGGGTGAATATCGATCAACGTAAAAAGATGGCTGAAGAGCTGCTATATGGCGAACAGCGCCGTGAACTGTTCCGCGAACAGGCTCCTATGCCCGTGGTGGAGTGGGACGCTAACACCTACAACCTGACCGAATGGAACGATGCCGCCGAGGCATTATTTGGCTTTACGTCTGAGGAGGTTGTGGGGCGCGGGCCCGATTTCCTCACGCCAGAGGGAGTCGAAGTGGATAACCGGGACATCCACCAGACTCTGTCCTCGACACATAATAAAGTGATCAGCAAAAACCGTTGCAAGGATGGTCGCACTCTTCTCTGCGAATGGTATAACTCCCCGATAAAAGATGCCTCCGGCACCTTAATGGCCGTGGTCTCCATCGTTCGAGATATTACCGCTGAGCACCAGGCCCAACAGGTACTACTCGATCGAGAGGCCGAGCAAAGAGAGATTCTCGACACCATGCTGGATGCCGTTTTCACCCTCGATCAAACGGGCACCGTACTGAGCTTCAATAGCGCCGCTGAAAAACTCTGGGGCTACCTATCCAGTGAAATTATTGGCCAGGCTTGCTGGCCATTAATTGCCGAGCCCTATATCAAGCAACATCGCCATTATATGCAGCGCTATATAGACACCGAGAGGCCCGAGTACCTTGGTGTCAGCAAAGACGTTGAAGGCAAGCGCAAAGACGGTTCCACCTTCCCCTCGCGTATGTCCATCGCCGCACTTGGCCCTAAAGTTGAAGGGCGTCAACATTTCATCGTTTCTCTGCAGGACCTCAGCCACACCAAACAACAGGAAGAAAAACTACGGCGCAGTCAAAAAATGGATGCCCTGGGGAAACTCACCGGTGGTATCGCCCACGATTTTAATAATATGCTGGGTATTATTATCGGCTACACCGACTTGCTACAGGCCGCCGTCAAAGACCAGCCAAAAATTGAACAATATGCCGAAGAAATATTTCGAGCCAGTCAGCGCGGTGCACAATTGACAGAAAAGCTACTGGGTTTTTCTCGACAAAAATTAGCGGTGGCAGAACGACTCTCCATCAACACTATCCTGCAAGATCAGCAGCACATGCTAGCCAAAGCCATAACGCCACGTATACCGCTAAGCTATGATCTGACAGAGAACCTTTGGCCGGTGTATCTGGACAGCGGCGACCTACTCGATGCCATTCTCAACATCAGCATTAATGCCATGCACGCCATGCCCGATGGCGGACAACTATCCATCGCTACCGCCAATGAGCATATCAGCGAGCTTGATGCACTGCTAAAAGGCATACCCAAAGGGGACTATGTGCTGCTCAGCATTAGCGACACCGGCCACGGCATGGACCAGGAAACCCAGGAAAAAATATTTGATCCCTTCTTTTCAACCAAGGGCGAACTCGGCACCGGCCTGGGTTTAAGCCAGGTTTACGGCTTTGTCGAACGCAGTCATGGCAGTGTCAGGATTTATTCAGAGCCAGACCACGGCACCCATATCAGCCTGTATTTCCCCCGCCACCTCGACATTGACGCACAGACCAACAAGCAAGCTCAGCCCGCCCCCGCGCTAAATCACAGCGGCCAGGAAAGTATTTTAGTGGTCGATGATGAAGCGGCTCTGCTCAACTTAAGTGCCGAGATACTGCGCCAACAGGGCTACAAAGTGATCCCCGTAGCGAATGGCCAGCAGGCCCTGGAGGTGCTGAAAAGCACCCCGGTCGATCTCTTGCTCAGCGATGTCATTATGCCCGGAATCGATGGCTACCAACTCGCCGCAGAGGTACAGGCGCACTACCCCGCAGTAAAAATTCAGCTCGCCAGTGGTTTTACCGATGACCGCCACAGCGATAAATTGAGCCCTAAGCTGATCGACAACATTATTCAAAAGCCCTTTAATATTAAAAACGTGCTGACAAGAATACGTAGCTTGCTCGACGAATAAGCAGCCTACGTTAGCAGTCAAGATAGCTAGCAAGCCTCGACCTGCCCCGGAGCCCCGCTATGGACTTTGATCTCAACGAAGAACAAAACATTCTGCGCGACAATCTGCGCCGCATGATGGATGAAGTAGCAACGTCGGACTACCTGCGCGAACACGACGAAAAGGGGCTCTACCCCTACGAAGTCTACGACAAGTGGGTAGAGATGGGCCTGCTCGGCCTGCCCTTTCCCGAAGAATACGGTGGCTATGGCGGCGATGTTATCGACATGGCCCTGGTCAGCGAAGAGCTGGGGCGTAAAGCCTACCCCTTTCTCGAAGCCTATGGCTTATCGGCCTTCAGCGGTCTTAGCCTCTTACAAAATGGCAGCGCGGCTCAGAAAAAGTACTACCTGCCAAAGCTCATTAAGGGCGAGATCCGCATGTCGATTTCAATGACCGAGCCCGATGCTGGCTCCGACGCGGGCAATATGCGTACTCTGGCCGTCGCCGATGGCGATAGCTGGGTGATCAATGGCCAGAAGGTCTTCTCCACCGCCGCCGATGCCGACAACAACATCATCACCCTGTACTGTAAAACCGACAACGACGCCCCCTATCAAAAAGGCATCACCGCCTTTTTAGTGCCTAACGACACCCCCGGTGTAGAAATCAAACGCCTCGACACCTTTGGCTGCAGAATGCTCGGGCTTAGTGAAGTGTTTTTTGACAATGTGCGCATTAGTGACGAGCAACGCCTCGGGGCCGTCAACGGCGGTTGGCAGTGCATGCTCTCGGGACTGATGTTTGAGCGCATCGTCACCTCTGCCGGTTATGTCGGCAATGCCCAAACGGTGGTTGATCAGGCCCTGGAATACGCCAAGGAAAGAAAGCAATTCGGCAAACCTATCGGCAGCAACCAGGCCATCGCTCACATGCTGGCGGACATGCAAACCAATGTCGATGCGGCAAGAATGTTAATGCTGCGCGCCGCCGTCAAACTGGCGAAAGGGGGCAATGCCATGCGCGAAGTCACCCAGGCCAAGCTCTTTGGCTCGGAGACCTTTGCCGAGGTCGCCAACCAGGGCATGCAAATTATGGGTGGCTATTCCTACATGATGGAATACGACATGCAGCGCCACTATCGCGATGCCCGCAGCACCACCATCGCCGCCGGCACCTCGCAAATGCAGCGCAACCTGATCGCCAATACCATGGGGCTGAAAGTAAAATAGAGTCTTGTTAAAACCTATTGGGCGCTATTAATTTGTTAGACTTAGCGACTGATTAAAAACACCCAGGAGTTCAATATGAGCGTAGGACGCACGACAAAAATTTTGGCTTTTTCTGCCTTTTTAATAATTCTAGCCCCCAGCCTCAACGCCCTTGAGACCGGCTGGCTAGAATTAGAAGAAGGCCATGAAGGACAGAAAATACATGCCAAGGTACATCGCATTAAGCTACCCGAACTCGGTGGTGATGGCGGCCAACACGTGACCCTGACGATTCCCAAAGACGAGCTAGAAAGTACCGACAAGGTTCACGAGGTGGTCGTGGTTGGCAAGCGGGGCGACAAAGAAGAAGCCTTGTCTGGCACCAGCTATGAGTGGTCCGAGGATTATGAAAATGACAACTACGGCTTAATCATCAAGCTTGATAAAATGCAAAACTATCCGATTCGCGTCTATTTAAAGGATGATTTGCCGCTGCCAGAGAACCATTAGCCACTAAGAGATCCACTAGGAGAACCACTAAACACCAGGCTGCCAATGGCCGGAAACAAACGGGCGCGCATTACACGCACCCAGCAGCACAGCCTTAGCGCTGCGCCCCTCTCGCCTTCAACTTACTTAATTGCCGTTCTCGCTGTTGGCGCTCACTGGGTGTCAGCGGCTGAGGCTTGCTGGCCATGCCCATCGACTTACACAAACGGCTCACTTCCACCGGCGTAAGGTCGAGCCAGTCACCACTGCGCACATAAGAGGGCAATTCAACCGTGCCGAAGCGAATACGCTTTAAGCGGCTGACTTCCACCCCCTGAGATTCCCACAAACGCCGCACTTCGCGATTACGGCCCTCGGTCAAGACCACGGTAAACCACTGGTGAGAACCGGAGCCGTCGCCAATTTGAATTTTCTTAAAGCGCCCCATGCCGTCATCGAGCATCACCCCCTGCTGCAAGCGCTTGAGCATGTCATCATCGACGACACCGTGGATGCGCACCAGGTATTGGCGTTCAACCTGGCCGGAGGGGTGCATCTGGCGATTGGCCAGTTCGCCATCATTGGTGAAAAGCAATAAACCGCTGGTATTAATATCGAGACGACCCACGGCAATCCAGCGACCCTCCTTGATGGGCGGCAGACTGGAAAATACCGTTTTTCGGCCCTCGGGATCCTGACGGGTACAAATCTCACCCACGGGTTTGTGATAAATCAGTACGCGGGTACGGCTATCACTGGATTTGAGCTTGACCACTCGCCCATCGACGCTAACCTTATCTTCCATAGAAATACGATCGCCCGTGGTCGCCACTTTGCCGTTGACGGAGACACGCCCCGCTGCGATCCACTTTTCAATTTCACGGCGTGAAGCCAGGCCCGCCTGAGCCAGTAACTTTTGAATTTTTTCACTCATGGCGCGGGACTATCCTCTTCATTAATTACAGTGCTATTTAGTTCAGTGCTTGCGCTATCTTCGTTGCGCGAAACCTCAAGTTCCGACGCAGAAGGACTATCGATATCAGTGTCACTATCGGTAAAGTTATCCACCAGTGCTCGAACAGCCGAGTCCTCCGGCGATGGCTCTTCACCTGCGTTTAATCTTTCGCTTTCGCCCGCTTCGACTATCCCGTCAACAGCAGCATCAACAGCCGTTTCGACACTCTCGTCACCTGGCTCGTCGCCCTGCTCATTGTTCTTACTCTCACTAAGAGCTTCTTCAAATTGCAGCTCCCGATCAATCGAGCTGAGTTCACGTATTTCACTCAGAGGCGGTAATTGCTCGAGGCTTTGCAGGTTGAAGTTATCGAGAAACTGTCGCGTGGTGGCGTAAAGTGCGGGGCGACCCGGCACATCGCGATGGCCGACGGAGCGAATCCAGCCTCTGTCGTGAAGGGTGCGAATAATATCCGAGCTCACGGCAACCCCGCGCACCTGTTCGATATCACCGCGGGTCAAGGGTTGACGATAGGCAATCAGCGCCAACGTCTCGAGGGTGGCGCGGGAGTATTTCTTTGGCTTCTCTTCCCACAGTTTGCCAATCCACTGCGCGTACTGCTCTTTCACCTGAAAACGATAACCGCTGGCGGTGCGCTTTAATTCATAACCCCGGTCGCGACAATCGGCTTCGATATCTTCCAGCGCCGCCTGAACCTCATCGCGCTCGGGTACATACTCCTCATCGAAGAGTTTTTGCAGGGCGGGAACATCCAGAGAATCACCCGCAGCCAGCAATGCCGCCTCGATAATTCGACGTAGTTGCTCGGCATCCATTAATCAGCCCTCGCTTTCAGGTGTATCGGCCCCAGGAATTCATTTTGTACAATTTCAACCAGTGATTCTTTCACCAGTTCCATCATCGCCAGAAAGGTAACAATCACACCCTGACGCCCCTCATCGAGCTTAAATAAAGTAATAAAGGGCACAAAACGCTTGCCGCTAAGGGTTTGTAATATATGGCTCATACGCTCTCGGGTCGACAGCACTTCAAATTCAATGTGGTGGCTATCGGTCAACTTAACCCGGCGCATCACATCGGCCAGCGCCAATAGTAGCTCTTCCATTTCAACTGGCGGATGGGCCCTAGGGGCTCTTTTTTCGCCAGCCTTGGCACTCGCCGGAAAGACATCCCTGCCGGTGCGCGGCAGAGTATCGATGTCTTCCGCCGCCTGTTTAAAGCGCTCATATTCCTGCAAGCGACGGATCAACTCGGCGCGGGGATCTTCATCACTTTCCTCGTCTTCATTTTGACGGGGCAGCAACATGCGCGATTTTATTTCCGCCAGCATCGCCGCCATCAATAAATATTCTGCCGCCAGCTCCCACTGCATGGCCTCCATCAGCTCGATATAGCTCATGTATTGATGGGTTATATCGGCAACGTTAATTTCGAGAATGTCGAGATTTTGTCGCCGGATAAGATAAAGCAATAAATCGAGGGGACCTTCAAAGGCATCGAGAATAACTTCCAGGGCCTCGGGGGGAATATAGAGATCGCGGGGCAGTTCGGTCACTTGCTGGCCCTGGACAATGGCGAAGGGCATTTCGTTTTGCTGGGGCGCTACCGCCTTCGCCGGTTCAGCGGTATCGACTTCGCCAGTGGGCACATTGTCAGGGTGGGGATCAGTTGTCACTGCGCTACCGGATTAAATCGTGGAGGTCGGCCATTATACGGCTTCGCCCGCTGCGGTGACAGGCGCATAGCGGCCGAGTAGAAAAGATTAAAGACCGAAAGGGGCGAGATCACCCATACCGGCACGCACTAGCTCGGGAGTATCACCGGTAAGGTCAATAATCGAGGTCGGCTCGAGGCCGCAGTAGCCGCCGTTAATAATTAAATCGACCCGGTTGCCGAGTATATCGTCAATATCCTGGGGGTCGGTCAAGGGGTATTCATCACCGGGCATAATCAGGGTGATGCTCATTAAGGGCTCGCCCAGGGTTTCAAGCAATGCCTGAGCGATAGTGTTGGCGGGTGCCCGCAGGCCAATGGTCTTACGTTTGGGGTGCATCAAGCGGCGCGGCACCTCAGAACTGGCATCGAGAATAAAGGTGTAGGGGCCGGGGGTATTCGCCTTGAGCAGGCGGAAGTCCTGATTATCAACCTTGGCATAGGTGGATAGCTCGGAGAGATCGCGACAAACCAGGGTGAAATTGTGGTTTTTTTCCAATGCGCGAATCTGGCGAATTCTATCCAGCGCCGCCTTATCGCCAAGGTGGCAACCCAGGGCATAGGCCGAATCGGTGGGATAAATGGCCACACCGCCGCCACGAATAATCTCTGCCGCCTGATCAATTAAACGCTGCTGGGGATTATCGGGATGTATATAAAGAACCCTGGCCATAAATACTGCTTACCTCACTATTTGCCGCGACTATAAACCCTCTGCCCTGAAAACTCGACCCCAATACCGCGAAGCCGTATTTTGCCAACACGGCGATGTGCGAAAATCCTTTGGAAGCGCTAGAATGGTCGCCTTCTATTAACTCTGATCCACAGGAATAGGCACCATTTAGTGAGCAGCAGCGAACCCAAAGTCAGCACCAGCAGCTATAGCCCCCCGCCCGCACAACTGCCTTCCGCGCCACCCCAGCGCGAGAATATGCTGGTTAACATCGGCTTCAATGTGGTCATACCCACCTTAATTTTGACCAAACTCAGCGGTGATGAATATCTGGGCACCACCTGGGGCGTGGTTGTCGCCCTGCTCTTTCCCATTGTCTACGGGCTGCGAGACTTTCAGCAACGGGGCAAGATCAACTTTTTCTCCGGCCTCGGTGTCTTCAGTGTGGTGATGACCGGCGGCATTAGCCTGCTGGAACTCGACCCCCAGTACCTGGCTTATAAAGAGGCCGGCATACCCGCCATCTTTGGCCTGGCCACGCTGATCTCCCTGAAAACCCGCTACCCCCTGGTGCGCACCCTGTTGTTCAACGACACGGTGATTGAAATTGACAAGGTGCATCACGCTCTCGTCGAGCACGACAGTGTTGAGGCCTTTGACCAACGACTAGTGGTCGCCTCGTGGATTATTGCCGGCTCCTTTTTAGTGTCATCCATTTTGAACTATCTGCTGGCAACGATGATTGTCACCAGCCAACCCGGTACGGTTGAGTACAACGCCGAACTGGGTAAAATGACCGCTCTTAGCTTCCCGGTGATCGCCGTGCCGGCAATGATGATGATGATGGGGGCGATGTTTTATCTCTTTCGCGGCATTACGTCCATGACCGGCATGCCCTTTGAAGACATTATTCGCGGCCACCACGACGAAACGGATAACAACAGTGATGATAAAAACAAGGATCAACAATAATGTGGTATAGCCTGGTTTGTACCGATGTCGCAGATAGCCTGGCCCTGCGCAAAGCCGCCCGTCCCGCCCACCTGCAACGCCTCGAAGCACTGCGTGACGCCGGCCGCTTACTGGTCGCCGGACCCAACCCCAGCATCGACAGTGAAGATCCCGGTGAAGCCGGCTTTAGTGGCAGCATTATTATTGCCGAGTTTGACTCCCTGACAGCCGCCCAGGCCTGGGCCGCCGAGGACCCTTATCAGGCGGCAGGGGTTTACGCCTCGGTGAGTGTCAAAGCCTATAAGAAAGTGTTGCCTTAGCGAGCACGCCCTCTGTTGTCATTTGCACAAACTCAAACGACGCCGTTTATCCACCCCATCACCCCTGGTATTGTCATGTACAAACTTTGCTTAAGCTTACTACTGCTAGCGCTCTCGCCCAGCTTGCTGGCGGAGACGCGCTATATCTCCGATCAGTTCCGCGTGCCGCTGCGAGAAACACCCTGTAGCCGTTGCACCATTTTGCACCGGGGTCTTAAGAGCGGTCTTAAACTCACCTACATTGAAAGCGCCGATGGCTGGAGTCATATCCGCACGCCCGGCGGCATGGAAGGCTGGATAGAAAACCAGTACATCGTTAACCAGCCCATCGCCCGCGACAGAATTGACCGCTATAAAAAACAAAATGAAGGCCTCAATAGCAGTAATGCCAAACTTCAAGCCCAGGTCAAAGCGCTTAAAGCCGATAATCAACAACTCGGCGGTCGCCTCAATACGGTGAGCGATGACAACGAAGCCGTGTCGCGAGAACTGGCCGATATCAAAGTCGTCTCCGCCAATGCTCTCAACCTCAAGGTGCAAAATCAGCAACTACTGGAAGACAACGAAAAGCTGCAGGGCCGCATTGACGTGCTCAGCGCGGTGAAGGTACAGCTCGAAAGTAGTAATACACAGAAGTGGTTTCTCAACGGCGGCATCGCCGTTTTCCTCGGGGCAATTCTCAGCATTCTGCTGCCCCGCTTAAAGCGTAAACGTCGTGGACACTCAGAGTGGGCATAAGTTATATGCAGTCATTGCAACTTACCCAGCACGTTATTTACCAGGCTTTCTTATCCTGCTGTCTGCTTATTTTCTGCCAGGGTCTCAGCGCAGAAGACGACAGCTCTGCACTCTCAGCAGAGCCAAAACCGCGCATTATAATCACCACCACACTTGGTAATATTGAAATAGAGCTGGCACCGGAAAGTGCCCCCCTCACCGTGCGCAATTTCTTACAATATGCCGACAGGCACTATTATGACGGCACTATTTTTCACCGGGTGATACAGGGCTTTATCATTGAGACCGGTGGTTTTGACCACAAGCTCAATGCCTTTGAGCCCGGCCAGTCCGTCGCCAACGAATCTGTCGGTGGACTGCTTAATATTAAGGGTTCCGTTGCCATGGCCCGCGATCATCACCCCGACAGCGCCAAAGCGCAGTTTTTTATCAATCTCAAAGACAACCGCAACTTCGATGCAAAATACGGCAACCCCGGTTATACCGTGTTCGGCCAGGTCATTTCTGGCATGGATGTGGTGCAAAATATTGCCAGTAGCAAAGTTGAAAAATACAACCATCAGTTTGTTCATTGGCCCGTCGAAAACATCGAAATTATCAGTATTCAACGCAGCCCTGGCCCTTGATCGCCCTCAGTGTGAACGTCAATAAGATCGCCTTAATCCGCAACTCACGGCAAGGCAACTACCCGAGTGTCGTCGACTACGCCACGACCTGTATTGATGCCGGTGCCGATGGTATTACCGTTCACCCCCGCCCCGATCAGCGCCACATTCGCCCCCTTGATGTGCGTGAACTCGGCGAACTCTGCCGCTCTAAAACCACGACTAGCGGCGCAGCTGTGGAATTTAATATTGAGGGCAACCCCTTTGCCGAACCCCTCAATGAATACCCCGGCTTACTGACATTAGTCGAACAGACCCGACCCCAGCAGTGCACGCTGGTGCCCGATAGCAGTGAGCAACTGACCTCCGATCACGGTTTTGACCTCACCACGTCTGCCGAAAAACTCAGGCCCCTGATTGCCGCGTTACAGGCACTCGGTGTACGGGTCAGCCTGTTTATGGACCCCGACAAAAAGCAGCTGGACTTGGCTCGCGAGTTGGGTGTTGAGCGCATCGAGCTGTATACCGGCCCCTATGCCGCTGCTAAAGATGACGCGGCATTGCTGAAGAACTATTTCGCTGCCTCTCGCCACGCAAGTGATATTGGTCTCGGCGTCAATGCCGGCCACGACTTAAATCTGCACAACCTTGGCCAATTTGCCACGGCACCGGGTTTACTTGAGGTGTCCATCGGCCACGCCCTGATTGTCGATGCCATAGAGATCGGGCTCACCCCCGCCGTGAAAGCCTATCAAGCCCTGCTAGCAAGGCCATAGCCAAGCACCCCTGGTATGAATGAGCCGCAAAGCAGCGCATCCAAAATGCCACCGAGGCTGAATATTATCGGCGCGGGCAAGCTCGGCCGCACCCTGGCCCGGCTGTTGAGTGACGCGGGACTGGTGACGATGGGCGCTATCTATAACCGTAAAATGGAAAGCAGTCAGTCAGCTCAAACTTTTATTGGCGCGGGACGCGTTATTAGCCACATCGACGAATTATCGCAGCAGCCCGCCGAATTGTGGATGATTGCCACCCCCGATGATGCGATTCGCCGCTGTGCAGAACAGCTGGCCGCCCTCAAAACTATTGACTGGGACTGGAACAGCACCACCATCTTTCACAGCAGCGGCCTAAAAACAGCGACAGAACTGGCCGCCGTGAAAAATCTCGGCAGCTCGGTTGCCAGTGCCCACCCCGCGCACAGCTTTGCCAGTCCGCAACGCTCGCTCAGCAATTTTGCCGCCACGGTCTGTACCCTGGAGGGTGATGATAAGGCGATCACTGTTCTCGATGGACTCTTTAGTGGCATTGGTGGACTTACGACAAGACTGCAGCCCGAGGCTAAAGCCCTCTATCACGCCGCGACGGTGATGGCATCGAATTACCTGGTGGCGCTGATCGGTGCCAGTGAAACACTGCTCGAAAAGGCCGGTATCGAAGACGCCCTTGCCTGCGCCATTCTCTCCCCATTGATGCGCCAAAGCCTGGAAAATGGGCTTACAGAGGGTGCCGCCAAGGCGCTCACCGGGCCCATTGCTCGCGGCGATATCGAAACACTGCAGGCCCATCTGAAAGCCATTACGCAGACTGCCCCCGACCTTAGCAGCACCTATACCATTATGGGCAGACAAGCCTTAAAACTGGCACAGCAAAATAATAATTTAAATAAAGAGGCGCTCGCCTCCATGCAACAACTCTTTCTCGAAGAATCGAAATAGCCTATTCAAACAAATGTTTTATTGCCTCAATACCCGGTTTTTTCTGAAGTAATTCGGTTTTATTTAAGCCGCAAAGCTCGTGGGGAAAGACCAGCCAGGCATCGGTGGTGTGCAAATAGTAATCGGGTTTATGTCTCGTCAAATTATTTTCCGGCTTGAACCAGGGTACCGCAACGCGACACTCCAGGGGTTTTTCACCGGCCAGCGAAGCAATATCACTCAAGATTTGCGCCATGCTCAAACCACTGTCGAAGACATCGTCGACAATCAAAATACGCTGGATCTGATCGAGCTGTGCGGCGACATAATCCAGACCGTCGACCTGCACCGAGTTACCACGTTCACCAATACCCTTATACAGTTGCGTGCGAATGGGAATATGGTCAGACGCTACGCCCTGACACATCAGCAGCTCATGAATGGCGATGGCAATAGGTGCGCCACCACGCCAAACACCAATAATAAAGATCCGGCAGAAAACCACTCTGCAAAATATTGGCGCCGAGAAGATAGGCATCGGCGAGTGTTTGTTCGGCACTGAGGTATATTTTTTCGCTCAAGACTGGTGTTTTTCCTGTGTCATTGAAGGTCTATTGGCTGCGCTGAAACGCAAATGTCAGCAGAGGGTAAATGCTTAAAAAAACTGCCTCCCAATCATACGCCGTCTAATTAAAACAATAGACAGGGAAGAAAGCACGCGTGAAAACACCATAAAATTAACACCGCACCTGACACTCTGCCCATAAAAAAACCGCAGTGGCTGGGCACTGCGGTTTTTTAAGTGGGTCGTGATTTTATCGGGGATTAACTAGCGAATACCCCTGCGGCGTATCGCAGCTGAGGTAAAATGTTTATCTTGAGCTCGCCAGGTAAAATCGGGGCCCTTACTCTTGTCCATCATTAAGGCCAGCATGCGGTGGGCATTGAAGTCATATTGTAATTCTGCGGCCCGGTTGGGGAAGCCAACATCGTAGAACATCACCCAGTGATCTTCCCAGTGACGCCACAGCTCACCACGGCGATCATAGTTATCGGCCAACATGACTTCCCAGGAATCCTCGTCGAAGTAATAGACCCGCTTACTGTAATCGTGGCTGGTTCCCTCTTTGAGATTAGCCTCTATCACCCAGACGCGGTGTAACTCATAGCGTGCATAGTCCTGATTAAAACGACCCGATTCGGCAATCACTTTATCCGCCGTCGCCTCTTGGGCATAGAGCTTATAGGGGTTGTAGGGCACATAAACTTCGCGCTTGCCGAGAAGCTTATAGGTAAAACGATCATTGGGGCCATTGAAACCATAGCCCTGATCTGTCGTACCCAAACCATCGCCGGCAGTAATCGGATTGTCGTACACAATCTGTGGAGCACGTTTCACGCGACGCTGACCCGGACTGTAGGCCCAGGCTTTGCGGAAATTTTGCGTAAAAGTGATTGGTTCCAAAGCGAGAACCACCTGCCCGGCAACCTTTGCCGGCCCCGTTAACGTCTGCTGGTAAAGTAAAATATTATCGGTCGGGATACCGGCGGGATCATCTTCAGCAACCTCCGGATCACTCCACTTATAGTGAAATTCGACATCGAGGTTACTGGTCTCAAAACTGCCGTTAGTGGCAACGGCAATCGTCACCTCTCGGGATTTATTCCAGACCAGCTTAGGCCGTGACTGCTGATTGAGAAAGGCCTCGTCAGCATTATGGGGAATCGGGAAGGCCCAGGCCCGGCGAGCGCCGGTGAAACCGATCATCCCCATATGGCTATCGGTGCGCTCAAACACCGTGCGGTCGAGATTCTTCAAGGCCGCGTCATAAATATAATCGTTGTACACCATGGAGCGCCGCGTAGGGTAAATATTCATAAAGTAGTCTGAATAGGTCTTGAACATCATCTTCTGACCTTCAGACAGTTTATCGGCGTGCTGTAGATAATTGTCCGCGGTAATCGTTAGACGCACCTTGTCATCCGCAAAGGGATCGAGATGAAAGGTACCGGGCTTAAAGCCCTCTGGTATTGGCGTCTGTTCATTTTTCCACTCGGGAATAGTGCCCTCGGCATTGCCCGCACGAATGGCGCCGCTGGGCGTGAGCTCGGTGCCTTCAAGACCGATCGAGGCCCGCTCTTCAGGCGTAACTTTCGCGATCGCGAAGCTAGCGCTGAGCACACTGGCAGCGAGTAGGGCTGTATGGAAAACTGGTTTTCTTAATACAAACATAGAATTACCCTCTTTCATCAATAGTTATAATTTTTATTCGAGCAAGGAAATTTTCTAGTAGCGGGAACAAAATGGACTTCGTCCTAAACCCATCACAGTCACCCCGATGTATTGAAGATGGCAGTCTTTTGGTTATGAGTCAAGATAATATATAACATGACTAATAGTTATTAGAATGATGGAGCCACTCACTCGATAGGGGGTATTAATAATTGTTACTGGCTACGAGCAAGCCGGGCATCAACCTGCCCTCTTTTATCAAGATCAAGTCCGTATGTTTTCCCGAAGCAGGGGAAAACGTCTATAATACGCGCCATTCTCGCCAAGCCACTGTGACTAATGGAGTCCTCTTTTATGAAAAACCTGAAACTTTTTGCTCTTTGTAGCGCATTTGTATCGTTACTCACTCTCAGTGCCTGTAGCGGCGAAAAGGGCGAAATTAAACTGGGGGCTGCACAGGAAAAAGCCATGTCAGAGCGCCTCGCGCCTGCAGGTGAAGTGACTCTGGTTGGCGATGTTGCCAGTGCACCCGCAGCCGGTAATGGCGGCGGTAGCCGTAGCGGTGACGATGTCTACAACACTAGCTGTAAAACCTGCCACGGTGCGGGTATGGGCGGCGCACCTAAATTCGGTGCCCCCGACCAGTGGACTGCGCGCATCGACAAGGGCATGGACACGATGTACACCAGTGCGATTAGTGGCTTCCAGGGCATGCCCCCTAAGGGTCTGTGCATGGATTGTTCAGACGACGAGTTGAAAGCTGCGGTCGACTATATCATTGGCGGTAGTAAATAAAAGCCTTGTATAGCGGTGGCTTTTTGAGGCCACCCGCGCAAATGAAGGATGCCCGTATCGTTAGAAACGGGCATTTTTTTGCCCCGTGAATTCAAACACCCCCTCGCAATAGCAGCTAGCCTCGCCTTCGACAAGCCAGCATTTATCGTCTTATAGCGCTATTTCCGCGAACAGCGTTACACTTGGCAGCTAGAAAACTCAGCACAATAATGATATCCAGAGGCATGCCCCACTGTGAGTAAAATTAAAACCCAGGCCCAACCAGCGATTAACACCAACAAAGACGAGGTCATTAAGCAGTTTGATGAGCGTTTAAAGTCCACCCTGGACGAGGGTCGCAAAGAGCTGATCGCCAAACGCCACAAACGCGGTTATCGCAGTGCCCGGGAAAACCTTAACGACCTCTGCGATAAAGATTCCTTCCTCGAATACGGCCAACTGGCCGTGGCTGCACAACGTCGTCGCAGAGAGCTTGAAGACCTGAAAGTCAACACGGCAGCCGACGGCATTATCACCGGCCTGGCCACCATCAATGCCCCCCTATTTGATGAGCAAGCAAGTCGCACTGTGGTTATCGTCAATGATTACACCGTACTTGCCGGTACGCAGGGGGTCTTCCACCACAAAAAACTCGACCGTGCCCTCGAACTCGCGGCAGAGTTAAAACTACCCGTGGTGATGTATGCCGAGGGTGGCGGCGGTAGACCGGGCGACACAGACTACGAATTAAGCTTAAATTTAGGTTCGTTCGCCGCCTGGGCCGGCTTGCGAGGCCAGGTGCCGATGATCGCCGTCAACAACGGCTATTGCTTTGCCGGTAATGCCGCATTGTTTGGCTGCGCCGATATCACCATCGCCACAAAAAGCTCATGGATCGGTATGGCGGGCCCCGCGATGATTGAAGGCGGCGGTATGGGCAATTTTAAACCGACCGATATTGGCCCCATTGAAACCCAAACCGATGAGGCCGACGCCACGCGCATTGCCCGCCAGGTGCTTTCGTACTTCCAGGGCAGCACGGAAAGCTGGACTTGCGCCGACCAGCGCAAGCTCTGGCCGCTGCTACCCGCCGACCGACGATTCGTCTACAAGGTACGCGACATCATCACCACCCTCGCCGATAGCGATTCCTTTATTGAACTTCGCAAAGACTATGGCTGTGCCATTATTACCGGCTTTGTGCGCATTGAAGGCAAGCCCTTCGGACTGATTTGCAACGATTGCCAGTTTCTCGGTGGTGCCATTGATGCCGAGGCCGCACTAAAAGCCGCGCGCTTTTTAGAGCTCTGCAATGATTTCGATCTGCCCCTGCTGTCCCTCTGCGACACCCCCGGCTTTATGGTCGGGCCTGAAAGTGAAACCGAAGGCGCCGTGCGCAAAATGTCCGATATGTTTGTCGCTGGCTCCCGCCTCAAATCCCCCATGGTCGCGATTTTTTTACGCAAGGGTTATGGCCTCGGTGCCATTGCCATGACGGGGGGCAGCTTCTCTCGCCCAATTTATAGTGCCTCCTGGCCCAGTGGCGAATTTGGTGCCATGGGTTTAGAGGGCGCGGTGCACCTGGGTTTTAAAAAGGAATTGGAAGCCGTCAAAACAGAAGAGGAGCGAGAGATTCTCTTTAACAAATTACTCAATGCGATGTACGAGCGTGGTAAGGCGACAGAGGCCGCCAGTTACCTAGAAATTGATGCGGTGATTGATCCAGCCGATACCCGCAAGGTAATTATTCAGGCACTGGGGAAAGTTGATCGTAAAAAATAAAAAAGCCGGGAAAATTTTCCCGGCTTTTTGACGAACAATAAGAAGATTTAATACTTAAAACTTGTAACCTACTCCGACCATGTAAACCCAGGGATCAATATCCACATCGGCTTTAACACGAGAACCGCTGTCAAACTTAAACTCCGCATCGGTATCAATATCGATATACCAAATTGAGGCATTGAGTAACCAGTGTTCATCAAGCGCATAGTCGAAGCCCACCTGTGCAGCCAAACCCATAGAATCATCAATCTCAAGATCACCCTTACCCAGGATGGCTTCGAGCTCGCTATCAACGTCTTCCGAAAAGAACACGGTGTAGTTAATACCGATACCCATATAGGGCTGAAAGGCAGAAGCTGGAGCCATCGGGAAGTATTGCAGGGTTAAGGTCGGTGGTAGTTGTTTCGACGAACCCGCATCGACCCCACCCGCTAGGCCATTTGCTTTGAGGTCATGTTCAAAGGGTGATGCCGCCAATAAACCGACACCGAACGTAGAGTTCAGCATATAAGTACCCGTCAAGCCCAAGGCTTCACTGTGGTCGACACCGACACCGGTACCGGCAAGGGCTGTACCATCAAGCTTTAAAGCCGAGCTACTTTCATCCGGCTGCACCGAGGCGATGCCGGCACGAAGGATAATATCCCCCGCCTCATAGGCAAATACCGCCCCCGCACCACAGCTCAGACTGCCGGCTAAAAAAGTACCCACAACTAAGGAATTGATTTTTTTTCTTTTCACAATACACACCCTCTTTTAGAAAATAACGAGGTCATTAGAGCACTGGACTAGTCTGCTTAAATTGATCTAGATTAATAAACTTTTATTAATAATAATTGTAAACAGGCTAGTAGAGTTCCGTGCTAAAACAAGGTGACAGGTAAAAAAGAGGGGTAAAGTGTGAGCTAATCCTCACCAAGACATTCGGGTGGGGCTGGCACCTCACCACTCTGCGCCCAATACTCCGGTGTAAAGGCGTGAATAGACAGGGCGTGAACCCCCGAGGACAACTCTTCGGCCAGTAATTGGTAAACCCGCTGATGGCATTGCACCGCCCGCAGGCCTTCAAAAGCTTCCGATACGACTACGATGTCGAAATGGGTTTCGGCATCCGCCGGTACAGCGTGCATATGGCTAACATTGTCGACCTGTAAATGCCTTGGTGAAAGGCCATCACGCAGCTTTTCAACAATCACGTCCTGCACACTCATCGCTGCAAACTCCCTATTCGGAAACTCAAAATCCGGACACCATGGAAATCATTACACCCGCCGCCACAGCGGAACCGATAACACCGGCCACGTTTGGCCCCATGGCGTGCATCAGTAAAAAGTTTTGGGGGTTGGCCTCGAGACCAATTTTATTCGACACCCGCGCCGCCATGGGCACTGCCGACACACCGGCAGAACCAATTAAAGGGTTAATTGGCGTCTCGCTAAAGCGATTCATTAACTTAGCCATTAACACACCGGCTGCGGTACCAATGCAAAAGGCCAGGGCGCCGAGGGCGAGAATACCCAGGGTTTCCCAGTTGAGGAATTTATCGGCACTCATTTTCGAGCCAACCGCGAGGCCGAGAAAAATGGTGACAATATTAATCAGAGAGTTCTGCGTGGTATCACTCAAGCGATCAACCACCCCCGATTCACGCATTAAATTACCGAAGCAGAACATGCCTAATAAGGGTGCCGCACTGGGTAGCAACATAGCGACCAGGCCTAATAACATCATCGGGAAAACAATTTTCTCCCGTGTGGATACGGGGCGCAGTTGCACCATTTCAATTTTGCGTTCAGCTTCAGTGGTCAGCGCGCGCATAATCGGCGGCTGAATAATCGGCACCAGCGCCATGTAGGAATAGGCGGCAACAGCCACGGCACCGAGTAAATCTGGAGACAGCTTACTGGCGACAAAGATCGCCGTCGGCCCATCGGCGCCACCGATAATACCGATTGATGCCGCATCACGAATCGAGAAGTCGAGAATGCCCAAACTACTCAGGCCCACCGCACCCATCACCGTGACAAAAATACCCACCTGAGCAGCGGCACCGAGTAATAAGGTTTTTGGATTCGCTAACAGGGGGCCAAAATCGGTCATCGCACCGACCCCCATAAAGATGATCAGCGGAAACATGCCCGAGGCGATGCCGACGTTGTAGATGTAGTACATCAAACCGCCGGGGGATTCGAGATGACCCATCGCATCGTAGATGGGCGCTGCCTCAAAACCGGCACCCGGTATATTCACCAAAATAGTACCAAAGCCAATGGGCAACAATAACAGGGGTTCAAAGCCTTTGCGGATAGCCAGAAACAACAGGGTAAAACCCACTGCCATCATCACTACGGTGCCCGCTTCAACCTGTGCCAGACCGGATTCGGTCCAGAGTTTTAATATTTGTTCCATGATTTGCTCCGCAAGCTAGATGAGTGTGACCAGAGGATCGCCAACACTGATGGCATCGCCCTCCTTCACCAACACATCACCTATGGTGCCCGCTCGCGCCGCACTCACGGCGGTTTCCATCTTCATCGCCTCGAGAATAATCAGGTTGTCGCCCTCGGCCACCAGCTGACCCGGGCTAACCAACACTTTAAATATATTACCGGCCAGTGGCGCCGGTACAGGTTCACCGCCACCGGCGGGGCCTGCTGCACCAACCCCAGGGGCAGCGCCACCGGTAGGCACAATGGCCGACACATCACCGCCGTTACTCACGGCCACTGTGTAATCACGACCTTCAACGGTCACGGTGTAAATTTCTTCACCGCTATCGTTGGTGACAACACCCCCTTCTTTACCCGTGGGTACCGGCTCAAAGGCCGAGGGGTTATTGCGGTTTTCGAGAAACTTCAAACCAATTTGCGGGAACAGGGCATAGGTCAGTACGTCGTCAATTTTTTGCTCACCCTGCTTTAAGGTGATGTTTTTTTCTTTCGCTTCGCCATCCAGTTCAGCGATCAACTTGTCCAGCTCGGCGGGAATTAAATCCGCGGGGCGTACCGTAATCGCTTCCGCGCCGTCCAGCACTTTGGCTTGCAGCTCGGCATTCACCGCAGCCGGTGTGGCACCGTATTCCCCTTTGAGAACACCTGCCGTCTCTTTGGTAATCGTTTTATAGCGCTCGCCGGTCAGGATATTGATCACCGACTGGGTGCCAACAATTTGCGAGGTTGGGGTCACCAGCGGCAGAAAACCGAGGTCTTCTCGCACGCGAGGGATTTCAGCCAATACCTCATCAAACTTATCGATAGCGCCCTGTTCGTGTAACTGGCTCTCCATATTGGTGAGCATGCCACCGGGCACCTGAGCGACCAAAATGCGCGAGTCGACACCCTTTAATGAGCCTTCAAACTTGGCGTATTTCTTTCTGACTTCGCGGAAATACGCAGCGATTTCTTCCAGCAGGCCCATATCGAGACCGGTATCGCGCTCGGTGCCATCGAGAATGGCTACCAACGCCTCGGTGGGCGAATGGCCGTAGGTCATCGACATCGATGAAATGGCCGTATCGACATTATCGATACCGGCTTCAATACACTTCAAATAGGTCGCCGTCGACATGCCGGTGGTGGCATGGCTTTGAATATGGATGGGGATATTGACCGCTTTTTTGAGCTTGCTGACCAGCTCAAAGCCCGTATAGGGCGTTAACAAACCAGCCATATCTTTAATGCAGATGGAGTCGGCCTGCATGTCTTCCAACTTGCGGGCCATATCCACCCACAGGTCGATGCTGTGCACCGGGCTAACCGTATAAGAAATCGTACCCTGAGCATGCTTGCCGACTTTTTTTACGGCCTGCAAAGCGGTGCGTAAATTGCGCACATCGTTCATCGCATCAAATACGCGAAAGACATCGACACCGTTAGTGGCGGCGCGCTCGACAAACTTGGTCACCACGTCGTCGGCATAATGACGATAACCGAGAATGTTTTGCCCACGGAAGAGCATTTGCTGCGGCGTATTGGGCATCGCCTTTTTCAGCTCGCGGATGCGATCCCAGGGATCCTCACCCAAATAGCGAATACAGGCATCGAAGGTTGCCCCACCCCAGGTTTCCAGTGACCAGAAGCCGACTTGGTCGAGCTTCTCGGCAATGGGCAACATATCGTCAATACGCAAACGCGTGGCGAAGAGGGATTGGTGCGCATCGCGCAACACAACATCGGTAATCCCAAGGGCTTTTTTCTGCTCTACCATTAACTCACTCTCAACTGTTTAAACGACGGAGCTGCGATTCAGCACAGCTCGTTATTAATAATTTTTAACAACTACTTACCGCGATGCTTATCGATTGCCGCCTGTATCACAGCCTGTAATCGTGGCTCGACGGCCATAGCCGGAGCCATCTGCACGGCCACTTCGGGCTGTACCGGTTCGGGGAAAAAACGCGTGATCACCAGCGACATCAGGTAGATAGCACCAACCAATAAGATCAGAAACGTAAACACCGTGCCCATGCCATAGAGCATCAAATCGACACCCTGTTGAAATAAATCGACTTCCATAAACTTACCCTTTACACCCTATCCCATCAAAAAAACAGAACCCTGCAGCGGCGAACTGAAAAACCTTTAGCACTAGCTAGTCGTGGCTAGCGCCCCATTTAAGGCTTTCACAACTGGCGAATTGTAAGCGATCCCCCGCCGCGAAACAAAGTGAGTTTACGCACCGGGCTGTTCCCATCAGTCAGAAAATGGGACAAACACAGCCTAAAAGGAATAAAGATGTCGATATGTAGTCACTTTTTTTGACTTCCTTCGCCGATTGTTCTAGTGCTATAGTGAATTTAAATTGACAGGGGGCGCAGAAACTAGCAGCGATTTTTATCGGTGCCGATTTCTAAAGATAGACTGCCCAAAAATTATAAACAAGATACGTTCAATTTGAATAACACCGGTCTGCTTGCACCACCGTTATGAAACATAGTAGCCCGCCGCATTTTATTCCTTGAACGATATCCCACAGTTTCTACCTTAGGAGAGTTAACCATGTCCGACGTTTATGATATTCAAATCAAAGGCGGCACGGTTGTCGATGGCACTCGTGCCCCACGACGCATAGCCGATGTCTGGATCAAAGATGGCAAAATTGCTCAAATCGGTGGTGAAGCCCCCGGTGCGGCAAAAGAAGTGATCGACGCCACGGGCAAGATCGTGTGCCCCGGCTTTGTCGACCTGCATACCCACTACGATGCCCAAATCCACTGGGATCCCTACTGCACAATTTCTGGCTGGCACGGCGTAACAACCGTGGTACTGGGTAACTGCGGTTTCGGTTTTGCCCCGGTCAAGCCGGAGTATCGCGAGCGCTCGCTGCTGACCATGACCCGCACCGAAGCCATCCCCTACGACTGCATGAAAATCGGCATGCCCTTTACCTGGGAAACCATCCCCGAGTATCTCGACTCACTCGACGCTGCCGCCAAGGGTGTCAACTGCGTGCACTATATGCCGACAGCCTCTCTGTTGACCTATGTGATGGGCCTGGAAGCCGCGAAAACCCGTGAAGCCACAGCCCCAGAGCGTGTTGAACTAAAACGCCTGCTTAACGAAGGCATGGAAGCGGGCCTGATGGGCTTCTCCATCCAGCGTCTCGGTGAAAACTCCACCCAGGCTGATTTCGATGGCACCCCCATGGTGACCGACACCATGAGCGATGCCGAAGTCCTCAACCTTGCTGAAGTCTTACGCGAACGCGGCGAAGGCAATGTGCAAATCACCCAGGCCACCGGCGATATTAAAACCGATATGCAATTCCTGGAAACCCTGGCAGAGGCCACCGGTCGCCCCGTACTGCACAACGCCATCGCCCCGACCCGCAAAAATGCCCGTGTCCACCGTCGCAGCCTCGACTGGCTCAACAATGCTCGCGACAAAGGCCTGCAAATTTACGGTCAGGCCGGCACCGTACGCACCGGCTTTTGCTTTACCCTCGAGCACTGGAATCTCTACGATGCCAGCCCCGCCTGGCGTAAACTGACCACCGGCACGAAAGCAGAAAAGCTTGAGAAGCTGAGAGATCCCGAGTTACGTGAAGCCATCATTGCTGAAACTGAAGAGGCCGATCGACGCTTACAAGTGATTCAGGCCGGTGTTGGCGGCGCGGTTCCCTTGTTGCAGGTGCAAGATGTTCACGGCACCAAGTCACTGGAGAAATACGTCGGCAAAACCCTCGCCCAAATCGGTGAAGAAGAAGGCAAGCACCCGATTCACGTGATGCTCGACCTGTCTCTTGAGGGCGACCTCAACGTCCACTTTCTCGGCCCGGACAAAGGCTTTAACGCCGACTTCATGGCCGAAATCATCAACGATAACGCCTATACAATACCCGGTGTTTCCGACGGTGGCGCTCACACCAAATTCTTCACCGGCGGCGCTTACACCACGGACTTCCTGAAGTGGTTGGTACGTGACGAAGAAAAGATCACGCTGGAAGAAGCGCACTATCGTCTCGCCGCTCTGCCCGCCCAGGCGGCAGGCTTGAAAGAGCGCGGTGTGCTACGTGCAGGCTGGGCTGCTGACGTCGTGGTTTACGACATCAATGCCCTCGGTGACGGTGACGAGTGGATTGGCGAAATCGTCCACGATCTCCCCGCTGGCGAATGGCGTCGCATTAAGCGCGCCGAAGGCTACCAGGCCATTATCGTCAACGGTGAAATCACCTTTGATAACGGCGAATGCACAGGCGCCACCCCGGGTGAGCTACTGCGTAATGGTCGGGGTAAAAGTTCTGCCAAGATTGCTGCAGAAAGAGCCGCGTAAGCACTCTTCTTCACAGCTAACAACAAACCCACGCCTCGGCGTGGGTTTGTTGGTTATGGGCCCTCATTAAATGTCCGATAGCCCTATAGATAGCCCCACAAGAGAAAACCCCACGACAATTCCGCTAGAATAAAGACATGCCATCCTCAATTAGCCCACCGTCTATCAAACGCTGTTTTAATCTCGACGATTTTCGCCAGCAAGCCAAACGCAAATTACCCGCCCCGTTATTTCACTATATTGATGGCGCTGCCGATGACGAATTCACTCGCATCAACAATACCCAAGCCTTTAATCAATACGAAATTGTGCCGCGCTGTCTCGAAGATGTCACCAGCATCAACATGAAAACCAAAGTGCTAGGCTGCGAGTTAGATTGGCCAGTGCTGCTGTCACCCACCGGCATGTCGCGCTTTTTCCACCATGAGGGCGAACGCGCCGTGGCCCGCGCTGCGGCACAATCCGGCACGATGTATTCACTGTCGACCGTGGCGACCACCACCATCGAAGATGTCGCCGCTGCGACCAGCGGCCCAAAAATGTTCCAGCTCTACGTGCTGCGCGATAACGCCATCAATGACGAATTGATCGCCCGCTGTCGTGCGGCTAAATACGACGCCCTATGCCTCACTGTCGACACCGTGGTACAGGGCAATCGCGAGCGCGACCTGCGCACCGGTATGACCATCCCCCCGCAGTTAACCCTGCAAAGCCTTGCCAGTTTCGCCCTGCACCCCGCCTGGTGTTACCACTATCTAAGGACACCGGCGTTGGAAATGGCCAACCTGAGCCACCATATTTCTGAGGGTAGCTCCGAAGTCAGTTCCCTCGGCAAATACATTAACGAACAATTTGATCGCGCTCTGAACTGGGCTTACGCCGAAAAGGTGGCCGCCCGCTGGCAGGGGCCTTTTGCCATCAAAGGCATAATGTCGATTGAAGATGCCCACCGCGCTGCCGACATCGGCGCCACGGCGGTGATTATTTCCAACCACGGTGGCCGTCAGCTCGACACCGCTCCCGCACCCATTGATTTAGTCGCCGAAATTGCCGATGCACTGGGCAACAAACTTGAAATCATTCTCGATGGCGGCGTGCGGCGTGGTACTCACGTATTAAAAGCACTGGCCATGGGCGCCAGCGCCTGCATGATGGGGCGCCCCTATCTTTACGGACTTGCTGCGGGCGGTCAGGCCGGGGTTGAGCGGGTATTAAGCTTGCTAAAGAGTGAAATTGAACGGGATATGATTTTGTCGGGGCGACCCGATATTAAGCAATTAGATCGCAATTTTATTCGCGGCCTGCTTTAGTCGAACCCCTGTCATGCCCTGACTGCACGGGGCTTTCTTGACAGGCTTTTTTCTACAGGAGTCTGCCCATCAAGCCAGGTGCTTATCGAGGGTTTCCCTTACCTCTTCTTCTATAGTGCCCTGAAATACCGACGCAATAAAATTCAGCTTAATATCGATAAGAACCTGGCTGGCATCACAATCAATACGCGCCTTCACGCCCGTATACGTGTAGTGCACCGTATCGCCCTGCCAACGGTACTTGCCGCCAATGCGCCGGGTTAAATTCTGCGCCAACTGCTCGGCCTTTTCTTTAATCTCATCCAGCGGCAACTGGTGTGAACGTTGAATATTAATCGTTGCCAAAAACAAATCTCCCGGGCACAAAACTAACATAAGTAAACTGACGCTATTATTACAGCATAAGCCGGTATATCAACCCGCATCGGTGCGCAGCTCTGATAAAGCCATTATAATTACCGCTCTATTTCGTGCCTATCTCAACAACCACCCCAGTGACTATCCGGAGCTATCCTTGCCATCGACCCCCGTCCCCTCAGATTCAGATAGCGCCGCAGCCTCGACAGATCAAAACTGCGCTGCAGAAACAACAGCGGATTCCGGCCCCCAGGCATTACCCATAGCGCGACCGCTACGGCGCATCGCGGCACTGGTCTACGATATTTTCCTGCTGGCGGCCATTAGCCTGGCTTACGCCGCTATTTTCTTCATGGTTCAGGTATTCACCGACGGTAACGCCGCCACACAAATATTGGCGGAAGGCCAGGAAACGACACGGCTCGAGTATGAAGGCCCCCTACGCTATCTCTTCCTTTTCGGCTGGTGGCTTTGCCTGGCACTATTTTATAGCTGGTGCTGGCGGCGCACTGGCCAAACCCTGGGCATGAAAACCTGGCATATCTGCCTGGAACAGCTTGATGCATCGGCCCCCGGCACCAGCCCCTTTGCCAGCTGGCAACAATGCTGGATTCGCTGTCTTCTCGCACCGCCCGCTCTGTTATGTGGTGGACTTGCTTATTGGTCTTGTTTCTTCAATCGCGAAGGCCATTGTCTGCACGATCTTTGGAGTCATACTCGAGTTGTGGTTTTACCCAAAGAAAAGACCCGCAAACAGCTTAATAAAGAGGCTGCCGAGGCAAGAAATAAAAAAGACTAGCCCGGCTAAGCCGCCCGCCGCAACAACACCAGACCAATACCCATACACACGATGGCCGGGGTGAACACCGCCCAAAAAGGTGAAAAGCCGAACACCATGCTCGATGGCCCGAGGAGTTGCTGACTGGTTTGAAAGGCAATGCCGGCGATCACTCCGGCAAAAATCTTAAAGCCCATGGTGGCATCGCGCAGGGGGCCAAAAACGAAGGAGGTGGCAATCAGCACCAAGCTCAAAATGGAGAGGGGCTGCAGGGCCTTGCTCCAGAAAGCCAGCCAGTACTTCGACGATTTTTGCTCCTGCTCATCGAGGTAGTGGGCGTAGTTGTAGAGGCTGCCCATCGATAGCGAGTCTGCCGGCATCACCATCAGTGTTAGCAGGTCGGGCGATAAATGGGAATCCCAGTGGCGCGTTAAAAACTCGCTGGTTTGCGTACCGTCTTCAACGAATCGGGTAACGACGCCCTCTTCCTCCAGCCAATAGTCTTTAAAGAAGGTGGCACGCGCGGCAAAGCTGACCTCTTCAATTTCGCGCTGCTCAGAAAAGCGGTAGCGCGTGACACCAAATAACTTGCCGTTCGGATAGACGCCATTAAAGTGGATAAACTCATTACCTTCACGATTCCAGACGCCGCTAGTGGCCGATAAATTCTCCTGCTCACCGCGTAGTAACATGCGACGACTGGTGGCCAGCTGGTCGGTATAGGGCACCACGTATTCCCCGAGCAGCACACCGCAGAAAATAATCAGTAACACCGGACGCAGCACAAAACCGCTAATCCGCAACAGCGAGACACCGGCGGCACGCATCACCACCAATTCACTATTGCCCGCTAATATGCCGAGGCCGATCAAACAACCGATTAAAGAGGCAAAGGCAATATTGCTATAAATACGCGCCGGCAAGGTGAGCCAGACATTGTAGAGCACGTCGCCAAACTGATAATCGTTGCGAACATCGCCCAGGCCATCGACCACGGCGGCAATCACGTCAATACTCAACAGCACCAGTAGTACCAGAATGATGGCACCGAAAACAAAGCGCATCACGTAATGGGATAAATGGCTCATGACTCACTCCCCGCGGCTGCCGCCGAGGCAGGGGGCTTTGTGCGCACGCCCCGCCAGCCGCTATCCCAAAGCAACAAGCCGCCGGCAATCACTAAAAACACACCGTGCACCCACCACAGCCCGAGGGTGGCTGAAAGCTCACCATCCTCCAGCGCACCGCGAGCGGCGTTAAGGCCCACTAAATAAAAGATATACAGCAGCACGGCGGGAAACACCTTAACGAAGCGCCCCTGGCGAGGATTGGTGCGACTCAGGGGCACCGCCATCAGCGATACCACCAGCACTAAAATAGGCACTGAGTAGCGCCACTGCAGTGCCGCCACGTGCTCGGGACGATCAGATGCCCGCAGTTCGGCGGTCGACATAATCTCCGCCTTTTCCCGATGGCGGCGCACATTATTGTTCTTTTCCAGGCGCTGACCGTACTCTTCAAACTCGGTGATTTGAAAATCGGCCTGCCCCGGTGTGCCCTCAATACGATAACCCTTATTTAGTACCAGATAGCGCTCGCCATTTTCCTCGGCACGCTTCGGACGACCGGTTTCCGCCAACACCACCACCTGGCGTACACCGCTGCTATCAATGCTCGACTGGGATAAAAACACCTCGTGCATGGTGCCATCCTTATCCATCGACTCGGTATACGTCACGCCGCGACCACCGCGTAAGGGGTAAAACTTACCACCCTCGAGAGACTCAAATTCGCCTCGGGATTTCTGCGCACTCAGCAGGGCCTCGGCCTTGGCCAGTCCCCCGGGGCTGACGGAAAAACTCAACCAGGCCACCACCCCTGCCACCAGCACAGCGACCGCCATGGTGTAGGCGATTAATTTACCGGGGCTCATACCACAGGCGTAGAGCACGGTCATTTCACTGTCGACATAGAGGCGGCCATAAACCAGTAAAATGCCGAGGAAAAAGGCCAGGGGTAGTATTAATTCCAGAAAGCCCGGCAGGCGGTAACCGATCACCGCAAAGAGGATATTGGCATCGAGCATGCCGGCGGCGGCCTCGGCGAGATACTTCACAAAGCGACTACTGATAATAACCAGCATTAGCACGGCGCAAACGGCGGCCGTGGTGCCGAGTAAATCTCGAGCGATGTAGCGAAAAATAATCACAGAAAGTGCTGCAGCCTTATTTCGTTAATGGGTTCGTTCATTGTTTCGTCTATTGTTTCGGTAATCGGTGCGTTAAAAAAGCTTCATTTCGAGGCCACAGCGATTGGCCTCTACTAAGCCATGACTTACACTAGCGGGCGTAAATAATTATCCAATATTTGATCGCTTTTGTCTCGGGAGACACCATGGATATTGTCGCACGTTCTACCAATCCACTGACACTGAAAACCGACTGCCTTGTGGTCGCCGTCTGCGCTGATAAAAAACTCAGCTCAACGACTGCGTCTATCGACAAAGCCTGCGATGGATTAATCAGCCGTCGACTTGAGGGCAAAGACATTAGTGGCAAATGCGGATCAAGCCTGATGTTGCATGAGCCCGCAGGTATTAACGCCAAACGCCTGCTCCTGGTCGGCACCGGTACAGCCAACACGGATAAAAAGGCCCTCTCCACCCAGGAATTTTTAAAGATTGCCCGCGGCATCGCCAAACTCACCAAGGGCGATGCCATCGCTTCTGTCGCGACAACTCTGGCTGAAGTAGAGGTCAGTGATCACGATGTCCGCTGGGCGGCCCAGCAACTGGCCCAGCAATTTACTGAAGCCAGCTACGCCTTTAACGGCGGCAAGCCCCCGGCTGCCAACAAGCTTAAATTAAAGAAAGTCACCCTGCTTTGCAGTGATAAAAAGACACAAAGTGCCGCGCAGGCGGGTCTCAGCTACGGCCAGTCTGTTGCCATCGGTGTTAATCAGGCCCGCTTGCTGGGCGATTTAGCGGCGAACACCTGCACGCCCACCTATCTAGCTAAGTACAGCCGCGCTCTGGCGCGCAAGCAAAGCAAACTCAGCTGCCAGGTCTTATCTGAAAAGCAAATGGCCGAGCTCGGCATGGGGTCTTTTTTGTCCGTGACTGCCGGCACTGAAGAGCCCGCCCACCTCATCACTCTCGATTACAAGGGCGGTAAAAAAGGCGCTAAGCCCATCGTGCTCGTCGGCAAGGGCGTGACCTTCGACTCCGGCGGCATCAGCCTCAAGCCCGGCGGCAAGATGGATGAAATGAAGTACGACATGTGCGGCGCCGCCAGCGTGCTCGGCGTGATGGAAGCACTCGCCACCGCAGACCTGCCCATTAATGTTATCGGCGTTGTTCCCGCCGTTGAAAATATGCCCAGCGGCAAGGCCACTAAACCCGGCGATGTCGTCACTTCCATGTCGGGGCAAACTATCGAAGTCCTCAACACCGATGCCGAGGGCCGTCTTATTCTCTGCGATGCCCTGACTTACGTTGCACGCTACAAGCCTGACACGGTAATCGACATCGCCACCCTGACCGGTGCCTGTATTGTCGCCCTCGGTTCCCATGCCTCCGGCCTGTACAGCAACGACGATGACCTGGCGAAAGACTTGCTCGACGCCGGTCAAAGCTCTGGCGATCGCGCCTGGCAAATGCCGTTATGGGATGAGTACAACCAGCAACTGAAAACTAACTTTGCCGATATGGGTAATATTGGCGGCGCTGGTGGTGGCAGCATTACCGCCGCCTGCTTCCTCTCGCGCTTTACCAAAGACTACCGCTGGGCTCACCTCGATATCGCCGGTACGGCCTGGTTATCGGCTGGCCCCAAGGGTGCGACGGGCCGCCCAGTACCTTTATTGATGGAGTATTTGCGCAATCGTGCGTCGGCATAGCGGGCATTTATGACCAAGGTACATTTTCATCAATTGCAGGGCAGTAGCGAAGACACCATCGCCCGCGCCCTGCAATTGGTGTGCGAGCTCGCCAACGAGGCCGGTAAACGACAACACAGCGTACTTATTTACTGCCGTGATACCGCCTTGATGAAAAGCCTTGAGACTGAACTGTGGCAACATATTCCCAGTAGTTTTCTCGCCCACAGCACAGCGGCGGCCGAACAGGCGCCGATCTATCTTTGCAGCGACGAAGCACCCGGTGACTATCACGACATGATGATTAATCTCGATAGCGAAACGCCGGACTGGTTCGGCCGCTTCGAACATCTGGCCGAACTTATTTACGGTGACGAAAAACAGCTGCAATGTAAACGCGAACGCTTTGCCCACTACAAACATCTCGGCTACCCCTTGCAGTTCAGCAAAGTGGAAAACTCTGTAACGAGCACCTTACCTTTATAGCCGCCCCTATAACGACACCCTTTATAGTGTTCGTCTATAGAGTAAGTCCCCCGCTCCCCGTATAATTCGCCACCCGCTGACATCACACCTTCAATCACCTTCAGGTACGCACCCGCATCATGGAAAAAACCTACCAGCCCCAAGCCATCGAAAGCCATTGGTACAAAATCTGGGAGGAGAGCGGCCACTTTAAGCCCTCCGGTAGCGGCGATCCCTTTTGCATCATGATTCCCCCGCCCAATGTCACCGGCAACCTGCACATGGGCCACGGTTTTCAGGAAGCGATCATGGATGGCCTGGTGCGCTTCCACCGCATGAAGGGCGACAACACGCTGTGGCAGGTGGGCACCGACCACGCCGGCATCGCCACGCAAATGGTGGTTGAGCGTCAGCTTGAAGCCGATGGCATTAGCCGCCACGACCTCGGGCGCGATAAGTTCATCGACAAGGTCTGGGAGTGGAAGGAAGAATCCGGCGGCAATATTACCCAGCAATTGCGTCGCCTCGGCGCCTCCCCCGACTGGTCCCGCGAGCGCTTCACCATGGATGATGGTTTCTACGACGCGGTGCAGGAAGCCTTTATTCGCCTCTACGATGACGGCCTGATTTATCGCGGCCAGCGCCTGGTGAACTGGGACCCGAAACTACACACCGCTATTTCCGATCTCGAAGTGATCTCCGAAGAGGAACAGGGCCACCTGTGGCATTTCCGCTATCCCCTCAGCGATGGCTCCGGCCATATAATTGTCGCCACCACGCGCCCCGAAACCATGCTCGGCGATACCGCAGTGGCGGTACACCCCGACGACGAGCGCTACCAGGCCTTCATCGGTAAGACCATTACCCTGCCCCTCAGCGGCCGGGAAATACCCATTATTGCCGACGACTATGTCGACATGGCCTTTGGCTCTGGTTGTGTAAAAATCACCCCGGCCCATGACTTTAATGATTACGACATTGGCCAGCGCCACCAGCTGCCGATGATTAACATCTTTGACCGGGATGCCAATCTCAACGACAACGTGCCGGAAAAATACCAGCGCATGGATCGCTTTGATGCGCGTAAAGTCGTGGTCGCCGATCTCGACGAACTGGGTTTGCTCGAGAAGGTCGATGCCCACACTTTAAAAACCCCGCGCGGTGATCGCTCGGGTGTGGTGATAGAACCCTGGCTCACCGACCAGTGGTACGTTAGCGCCAAGCCCCTGGCCGAAAAAGCCATTGATGCCGTTGAGCAGCAAGACATTCAGTTCGTACCCAAGCAGTACGAAAACATGTACTTCTCGTGGATGCGTGATATTCAAGACTGGTGCATCAGCCGCCAGTTGTGGTGGGGCCACCGTATTCCCGCCTGGTATGACGATGCCGGCAACATTTACGTGGGCCGCTCCGAAGCCGATGTGCGCAGCAAGCATAATATCGACGCCAGCATTAATCTGCGCCAGGACGACGACGTGCTCGACACCTGGTTCTCCTCCGGCCTATGGACCTTCGGCACCCTGGGCTGGCCGCAAGATACCGACGAGCTACGCACCTTCCACGGCACCGACGTGCTAGTCACCGGCTTCGATATTATCTTCTTCTGGGTGGCGCGCATGATTATGCTCACCCTCTATTTTATGGACGACGTGCCCTTTAAAACCGTCTACGTCCACGGACTGGTGCGCGATGGCCAGGGACAAAAAATGTCCAAGTCCAAGGGCAATGTCCTCGACCCCATCGACCTCATCGACGGCATTGAATTAGAGCCACTGGTCACCAAACGCACCACCGGCATGATGCAGCCGCAAATGCGCGAGAAAATCGCCCAGCAAACCCGTAAAGAATTCCCCGATGGCTTATCAGCTTACGGCACCGATGCCCTGCGCTTTACTTTCTATTCGCTGGCATCCACCGGACGCGATATTAAATTCGACGTCGGCCGCATTGAAGGCTTCCGCAATTTTTGCAATAAAATATGGAACGCCACCAGCTACGTGCTGATGAATACGCAAGAGCACGACTGTGGGCAGGACGGCAGTGAGGACTACGACCTCTCCATCGCCGATCGCTGGATTATCAGCCGCCTGCAAGATGCCGAACAACAGGTGACTGACGGCATCGAAAGTTTCCGTTTTGACCTTGCCTCACAGGCCCTCTACGACTTTGTCTGGTCTGAATACTGCGACTGGTATTTAGAATTGTCCAAGCCCATTTTGTGGGATGACGGCGCCCCGGCCGCCCTGAAAAAAGGCACCCGCCGCACATTAATTCGCGTGCTCGAAAGCATTATGCGCCTGGCACACCCGATGATGCCCTTCATCACTGAAGAGGTGTGGCAGAAAATCCACCGCCTGGCGGGCAAAGAGGGCGACACCATTATGCTTCAGCCCTTCCCCGTTCCCGATGACAGCCAACGCGATGCCACGGCTGCTGCCGATATTGAGTGGACCAAGCAAATCATTATGGGCGTGCGCAATATTCGCGGCGAAATTAATATCTCCCCCGCCAAGCTGCTACCCCTGCTGTTTCAGAACGGCGGCCCCGAAGACCAGCGCCGCCTCAACGAAAATGCCCAGTACCTGACCAAGCTCGCCAAGCTCGAATCGGTGCAGTGGCTCGAACCCGATGCCCCCGTACCACCCTCGGCGACCGCACTGGTGGGTGAGATGGAAATTTTTGTACCCATGGCTGGGCTTATCGACAAAGAAGCTGAGCTGGCCCGCCTCGACAAAGAGCTGGCTAAATTGAACAAAGAACTAGGGCGTTTGAAAGGTAAGTTATCTAACGAGAAGTTTATCGCCAAGGCCCCCGAAGATGTCGTCGCCAAAGAGCGCCAAAAACTCAGTGAAGTTGAAAGTGCCATCAGTCGACTGGAAGAACAGAAAGAGAAAATCGCTGCCTTGTAGCAAGAAAGCAAAAATCCTGGCGATTAAAAAAGGGGCGATATTATCGCCCCTTTTTTAATCATCCCTTTTTAATCACTAAGACAAAGTCACGCTTTTTTAGAATACCTTGTAAGAAAAGCCAAGATAAAACGTCGACTCATCGTCGTCTTCAATGATCACGGCATTCTCGTCGATGTCATCGAGCTTCGACAGGGAGGCGCCCGCCAGTATTTGCCAGTTATCATTCAGCTCGTAAGTTACACCGAGCTTAAAGGACATACGAATAGCCTCATCGCCGCTGCCATTGCCAGGGTTATCGGCAAAGTAGTAAGCCGTATAATCCTTATCAAACTGAGTGACAGAAAGCTCTGGCACGATAGTCCATTTCTCACCGGGGTGCATAGGGTAGCTGTAGCCCAGCTCATAGTACTCACCATCGTGGGCACCCGATATATCCTTCGCCGCTTTCAACTTGACGTTGCCAAAATCGCTTTTGAATAAATATTGGACACCAAAATTAAAGGAGCGATCGCTATCATCACGACGTGCTATTGGAGAACCCTGGGGATGTTGCAGCTCAGAGCGCTCCCAGGAATCGGGAGCCACTTCGACAATCGCCGATAATTGATGGGTACTACCGTTGATGAAGTTAAAACCACCCTGCGGACCCATCCAATAAATCCGCTCGCCACTGTAAAAAATCAGGGGCACCACACTCGCCGCCTCATCATAGTTGTCGTACACGGGGTTTTTACTCATCGCGGCCAGCCCCAGACGCAGGTGCCCACTTTCATTACCCAGAGCATTCGTTGAAGGTACATCAATACCAACAGCAAAGGCCGGCGACGCGATCAAACCAGCGAGTAGGCCTGCCGTTGAAAATTTACTTACATGAGCCATTACATATATCCTTATATAGACAATAAAACCTAAAGGTTTTTTCGAACTTAAATATTAGTAAAAATAACTGCTGATAGAAGCTTTTAAATAGTTTTTCGAGAAATCTAAAACACACCGCAGTCAAATCGCAGTATATCAAGCCCCTCTTTTAGAGACCAGAAAACCCTGCACAATGCATGGTAATATTAAAAAATTAATGACTATTAGTCTTCATCAGAACTCGTCGCTACGCTAAAACAATTCTGCAAAGCCATAAAATCAAGCAGTATCTGGCGATTAATGGGGCTCATAAAGGTGGCTGTATGCCGACCATCGGTGACAACGCGCTGGTGATAACCCAGGTGATTCTCAATTAATAGATCCAGGTTCGAATAAGGAATGACCCTGTCGTCTTCACTATGAAAAAATAATATCGAGGTCTCCGAAAGCTGCGCCAGGCCATCGATGGGGTCGTACTGATCGTAAGCACGCCAAAACACAGGGAAGTGAAAAGGCCACGTCACCCAGGACTGTCGCGTCACGTGACTGGCAATATCACGATAGCGGGTGAAGGCAGCATCACTGATCAGGCCACACAATTGCGGATTGCCGGCATGTTTGACCGCATCGTGCAGCATTAAGCTAGCACCAATACTTTGGCCCAGAATAAAGAAGGGCTGGCCTCTTATCTGTTCAGAACTGCTCATCCAGGCCACCGCCGCATCAATATCCTGAAAAACATCGGGCAATTTTGGCACACCCTCAGAATGCCCAAAGCCACGATAATCTAACAATAAGACCTGATAACCCGCTTTAGGTAACCAGCGAATATTGTAGATATGGCTGCTTATATTCTCAGCATTGCCATGTAGATATAACACGCTGCCCCGGGGTTTTTCACGAGTCGGCAGAAACCAGGCGTGCAGTTTCGTCCCGTCCTCGGCGACCAGCTCAATATTTTCATAGGGCAGCGCATAGGCAGAAGGGGTTTGCAGGTAGGCTTTATAGGGGAAGAAAAATAAACCTGAGCATGCACTTAATGACAAACAAATTAATAATACTGTGATCAAACGGATAATGTACTGCTCCTGCGCGCCCTGCTTTCCATTGCTTAAAAATAATGTTTGTAAGCCAGTTTGATATTATTTTCCCGATACGCCCCCTCTTTAACACCTTCTGCCATTAAACGTAGAGAGTTATTTTTCGCCAATTCATAAGCCAGGCCAAAGGTGAGCGAATAGCGCTCCACACCATTAAAAAGCTTGTAGCTCGTTAAATCTAGCGTCGTATTGAGTTTATCGATGGCGCCAATAAGACCCAGAGAAAGCCCTGCGCCAAGTTGATGGTTGGTCGTGAACATTTCGTTATATTCGTAGCGACCGGTAATAAGAGCGTAATAAAGTAGATTATCGTTAAGTTCAGCGCTATAGCCTCTACCGCCAGTAATATGGGGTGACAACTGATCGCCGTCATCACTGTAAATCCTCTCCATGCCGACATTGACTCGCCATGAAGAGGGCTTAAAGAAAATGTCCCGAGCAGCAAATGAATTGATCTCGACGAAATCCAGGCGCTCCAGAGTTGATCGTCCGCTTTGCCATTGCCGAGCTGTAATACCCAGCATTTCAATTCCCAAGCCCAGGGGATAACCCGGGCCCGGGTCCAATAAATCGTGGTAGCTCATGCGCCACTGACCTTCAATAAATTCTTCTCCACCTTCGTCACCGGCAGCAACCGTCAGGTTCATCGTTTCATGCCCTTCTATCGGGTTGTAGGGTCGAGGCAGGGGAGAAATATCAGCATTGCCAGATTCATTAATTTCGACCAACAAACGGTGACTGCGTTTGGCCATAGCCTTATCACGGGCTGTTTTACTTTGTTGATGTCGCAGATAATTGTAGGCCACATAAAGAATATTTTGCTTATCGGAAAGACTCGCGCTTTTGTATTCGTTCCCTTCTACCAGTCCTGTATCGAGGGACAAATCATGGGCCAATACCTTCTGTTCTGGCTTTAGCAATGAGGTGATGTATTTTATTTTCTCAATAGGCGAAGCGCGGTAGTGAATATTATTGATCATCCCCTGGTCGCGAACCACGCGAACCGTATCGGTGGGTATTGCTCTGTAATCAAAGCCTGATAGGAGGTCTAGATTGGGTCGCGCAATTTCAACGAGTTCCAAGAGGCGAAAGCTGCAATTCTCATCCGCAAAAAAGTAGTCGAAACTGATGCCTTTGAGCTCCCAGAGGTGGGTAACAAGCTTATTCACTTCCGCCGGCGTCAGATCTAACTGGTACTCCCATAAGCCACGGTTTTCAATGTTCGAGTACTGCTTAATTTTTTTGTAGTAGGGCTCAATAGCAAATAAACCGGGATAACCGCCTGTTAAACCACGCCAGGCGTAAAAAAGGGAGCTATCACCTTCCCGTACATTGGCACCAAAGTTGACCGCATAAGACAGCCACTCTGAGGGCTTATCACTTTTCGGAGGATCAACCCGCAGCAAGGTGTGGCCATACATCGAAGAAGGGCTATTCACGAAATGGGATGCGAATATGACGGTGACAGTTTCTGCATTAATCGCCTTACGCCAAACCTGGTAGGCCGTGCAATTCTGTTGCGGTAGTTGTTTTCGGTCTAAAGATAATTCACCGGCAATCCAGTTTAAGCGGGCCACAAAACGGCATTGCGCATGTTCGTCCCCAGTTTTTTCAGGGGCAAAAAAAGCACTGATACTTGCTTTCAGTTCTTCCTGAGGCGAATACTTGCCATGTTCGCTAAGGAAAAATTTAGGATCATCCGAGTAGCTTTCAAACGTCTTATTAGACCGGCTTACGGTTTGGTAATGGCCCAGAGCCAACCAATAAGCTTTTTCATAGAGCTTTTGATCTTCGGCCTGTTGCTGTAATTGCTCAATATACGATAGTGCAAAGGACTGACTTGAGGCGAAGAGAAGGATGGACAGAGATACATATTTGAAAAAATGAAAGTGGTTTTTTTTGTTGTTTTTCAAGGTGCTTGTCTCTGTCATCGGCAATAAAAAAGGCCAGCTTTATACTGACCTTTTTTATTGCCCTTACGGTCAATCAAGATACGACGTATTTAGCCAACCTGTCATCATTTGTCAGGAGCTTGTCGATGGCAAGCATAACCTGGTCGCCGGTGACTTCTGACGATGGTGCAATCGTCTTGAAATTGTCGTGGGTTAATTGATTAAAGTAGGTACGGTCCTGGGCTTCAATGCCGATCATTACAGCCAGAGCGTCAAGGGCTTCGCCTTCGCCTTTGGCAATATCTTCAATGATGCTATCGGCAAAGTCGGCAGCGGCAAACCACGACTTACCACCGTAGGGCAATGGATGATGCGTTTGGCAACCATTGGTACCCGATGTCATACCAAACATAGCATTACTTGCCGTGCCATTAGTAATAGAAGCCAGAACATAGGGCACCAGGCCACTTTGCCCTTCAAAAACAAGGTTTCCCCAACCACAACCGTGCTCATCAGGGTCGGCAAGGGTTGCAGATGACAAACAAACGAGAGCCAATCCTGTTAGTATTTTTTTCTTCATTGGTATTCTCCTTAATGTGAAGTTTTTATTATGCCAAGAGAATATAGTCGAATTACGGCAACATTGACACTTTGTAGCTAAGCCTCTTACACCACAATCACCATTAAAAAATGAACACACCCGTAAGCCTACTTTCTATTCGAAGAAGTTCACACTTATCATCCCCCAGCCTTTATCCCCCCCGCCCTTCCCTGCTAGCCTTAGCAAGATAAATACCCACCTCATATGGAAGGCCTCAAAGCATGGAATTTCTCGACTTATTGCGCACCATCGTCAAAGAAGACGGTTCCGATCTTTACTTCTCCACGGGTGCGCCACCGAGCATGAAGGTGCTGGGCAAACTGACCCCCATTACTGACAAACCCTATGCTAAGGGTGAAATCCAAAAAATTGCCTACGGCATAATGGATGAGGGGCAAATCGCCGAGTTCGAAGAAAAACCGGAAATGAACCTGGCCATCTCGGAAAAAAATATCGGCCGCTTCCGTGTCAATATTTTCAGGCAACGCAGTGACGTGGCCATGGTGGTGAGGCTGATCAAAACCGACATTCCCCACTTTCGCGACCTCGGCCTGCCCGATATCGTGCCCAAGCTGGTCCTGCAAAAACGCGGTCTGGTGTTGTTTGTTGGCGGCACCGGTTCGGGTAAATCGACCTCCCTGGCCTCACTCATCGACTACCGCAATACCCATACTTCTGGGCACATCATTACCATTGAAGACCCGGTGGAATTTCTTCACCCCCACAAAAAGAGCATTGTCAATCAGCGCGAAGTTGGCGTTGACACGGATAGCTACGAAGACGCCCTGCAAAACACCCTGCGTCAGGCCCCCGATGTGATTTTGATTGGTGAGATTCGCAGCCGCGAAACCATGGAGCACGCCCTGGCCTTTGCCGAAACCGGCCACCTCTGCCTGTCTACCCTGCACGCCAACAACGCCAACCAGGCCCTTGAGCGCATTATTAATTTCTTCCCCGAAGAGCGCCACAAGCAGCTCTATCTGGATCTATCCCTCAATTTACGCGGCATCATTTCCCAGCGCCTGGTACCCACGGTCGACGATAAACGCGCGGCAGCCATCGAGGTACTACTCGGCACCCCCCGGGTTATCGACCTGATTAAAGGCGGCAAGGTCACGGAAATTCGCGAGGTGATGGAAAAGTCTGAAAACCAGGGCATGAAAACCTTTGACTCGGCCCTGTGTGAACTCTACGACGCCGGCAAAATCACCCTGCAGGAAGCCCTGCTCAATGCCGACTCACGCAATAACTTGCGCCTTAAAATACAACTCAAACACGGTAATAATCCACCCAGCGTTATCGGGCAGGAGGCCGCAAGCAATGGTACGGGGAAGCCCGCTGCACCCGCCGGCAAAGTGGCTAGCGGAGAGGGCCTGAGCCTGACACCCATCGTAGTCCCCGATGAAGACGATGATGAAGCAGACAGCCCAGCAGCTTAAGTCACACCGACCCCTCTTTACAAAATAAGCCCCATCAATGGCCCGAGCTAAAGCACCTTTAGCTCGGGCTCATAAAACGACTGACCTTCCTCTGCACCAGCCCCAGCCCTACGTCTACCCGTCGATGTAATAAGCAGCGCTAAACAGCCCTCCCAGGCCTCCCTGCTGGCAAATTTTCTACCTGTTCAACTCGACGAACTGGCCACAAATCCCTATAGTAGCCACCCTCAGAAAACCCACAGCGCCACTCCCCAGCTTTCAGGAATAAACCGTTGATCTCAGCAGCTAATATCACCATGCAATTTGGTGCCAAACCC
>MAAC01011217.1_pt1 | contig 49931 bp, 42 predicted proteins | sample 1115981 | NCBI WGS metagenome assembly MAAC01 (sample SAMN04961126, study PRJNA320927) | seawater metagenome | isolation source: sample BD02T64 sea water enriched with oil for 64 days | place: USA:Gulf of Mexico | collected 2013-07-27 | reverse complement strand
AAAAGTTATAGATTAACCCATTTAGAGGAATTAGAATCTGAGGCAATTTATGTTATGCGTGAAGTTGCTGCGCAGTTTGAAAAACCTTGTCTTTTATTTTCAGGAGGGAAAGATTCAATTGTATTGGTTCATTTAGCTAAAAAGGCTTTTTGGCCAATGAATATACCGTTTACCTTAGTACACGTAGATACTGGTCACAACTTTGAAGAAACTATTCAATTTAGAGATCAATTGGTAAAGGATCTGAACCTTAACCTAATTGTAGGTATGGTTCAGGATGCAATTGATGCAGGTGAGGTCGTTGAAGAAAAGGGAGTGAATGCCAGTAGAAATAAATTGCAGACCAATTCGCTTTTAAAGGCGATTGAGTCTAATATGTTTGATGCTGCAATGGGTGGAGCTAGACGTGATGAAGAAAAAGCACGTGCTAAAGAAAGGTTCTTTTCACACAGGGATGAGTTTGGTCAGTGGGATCCTAAGAATCAAAGACCTGAGTTGTGGAGTATCTATAATGGTAAAAAGAATTATGGAGATCACTTCCGTGTATTTCCTATTTCCAATTGGACAGAAATGGATGTCTGGCAATATATTCTACGAGAAAATATTGAAGTACCGAGTATCTATTTTGCACATACTAGAAAAGTATTCAAACGGGATGGAATGTATTTGGCACATGCGCCATTTATGTCTTTAAAGCCAACTGAGGTTGTAGAAGAAAAACAAGTAAGATGTCGTACCATCGGTGATATGACATGTACGGGTGTTACAGAATCTTCTGCGGATACTTTAGAAAGTATTATTGAGGAAATAGCTGCTGCTAGAACCACTGAAAGGGGGTTGAGAGCTGATGATAAAAGATCGGAAGCAGCTATGGAAGATAGAAAGAAAGAGGGGTATTTCTAGAATTAATTGTAGAGGTTAGAAAATTATGGAAAATAGTTTTAAAGACAATAAGTCTTATCTAAATATGGAATTATTAAGGTTTACCACTGCAGGAAGTGTAGATGATGGTAAAAGTACCTTAATAGGAAGATTGTTGTACGACAGTAAATCGATTTTTGAGGATCAATTAGAGGCCATTAAAATATCCTCCCAAAATAGAGGTGGTCAAGAAGTTGATTTAGCACTTTTTACGGATGGTTTAAGAGATGAACGTTCTCAAGGGATTACTATTGATGTTGCTTACAGATATTTTGCTACTCCAAAGCGTAAATTCATTATTGCAGATACTCCTGGTCATATTCAGTATACACGTAATATGGTTACGGGTGCATCTACAGCAAACCTTGCACTTATTTTAATAGATGCTAGAAATGGTATCGTTGAACAAACTCTTCGTCATTCTTATATCGCTTCTTTACTTCAAATTCCACATGTTTTAGTTTGTGTGAATAAGATGGATTTGGTTGACTATGATAAAGATGTTTACGAAAAGATAGTGGATGATTATCAAAAATTCTCTGCCAAATTGGATGTAAAAGATATTCAGTTCGTACCGGTAAGTGCCCTTAACGGTGATAATGTTGTTAAGCGTTCTGAAAACATGGATTGGTACCAAGGGAGTACTTTGTTGAATACCTTGGAAACTATCCATATAGGTAGCGATTACAATCATATTGATGCAAGATTCCCTGTTCAGAATGTTTTAAGACCTCAGACCAAGGAGTTTCATGATTATAGAGGGTATGCTGGTAGAGTTTCTAGTGGCGTAATAAGAAAAGGGGATAAGGTAAAAGTCTTGCCTTCTGGATTTACTTCGGAAATCAAAGAAATTACCACTTTTAATGGGGTGTTGGATGAGGCTTTCCCTCCAATGTCAGTGGCTATTCAACTTACAGATGATATTGACATCAGTAGAGGTGATATGATTGTGCGTGAAGGAAATCAACCTGAAATTACCCAAGACATTACTGCAATGGTTGTATGGATGGGAGAAAGACCACTTCAATTAGGTAAGAAGTATACTTTGATGCATACAACTAATGAGGTAAAGACAATGGTTAAGTCCATTCAGTACAAAGTTGATATATCTACCCTTCAGAGAAATGAAGAGGAGAAAAGTATCGGTAAAAATGATATTGCAAAGATTACATTGCGAACAACGAAACCTCTTTTTGTAGATAGTTATAGAAGTAATAGAGCTACAGGTAGTTTTATTCTTGTTGAAGAAGGAACAAACGAGACTGTTGGAGTTTGTATGATAAACTAAACCCATTATTCGGAGTAAAAAAAGGTGTATAAAATAATTTATACACCTTTTTTTTTTGTTCAATTTATTTGGACTAACTTTTTATGAATTTCTTGAAAACAGAATCAACTAGTCCATTTAGGTCTGATGATAATTTCAGGAAATATACAGGAATACAGAATGTTATTAGCACAACGAATGAATTAATAAAAAGGGATAGCCAGTTATTCTCAATGGTTATAAAATAACAGATTGCAGGAGCTATAAACATAAGTGGTATGTTTATAAAATATTGCTTCGAAAAAGGATGGATATTCATTTTTAAGTACACCAAAATTGTCCGAGAAATATTATAAGAAGTAAGAGAGGCACAGGTTGCAATTGCTGCACCCGTAATACCGTAAATTGGAATGAAATATAAGTTTAATAATATGCTTGTCACTGCTAGAATTGGGGACAGTATAATGTTCCACTTATAGTGTTTGGAGTTGTTTAGAATTTGATTATTTACCCCTAACCCAAGATCAATGATTCGTGCGACACCAATTAGAAGAACTACATTTTTTCCAGTACTATAGAGGTGCCCTTTTGGGATGACCTTAAAAATATTATCAAGGTTTACCCATATTAGACTGAAAAGAATAATGGATATTATGAGAAGATTCAAAGCTGATTTCTGGTATAGCTCGTGAACCTTGCCCATGTCTTTTTCCTTAAGGCTTTTGGATAGAATAGGATTTGAAAGTTTGGAAATCGGTCTTCTAGGTAGTTCAATGATAGTGGCTATACTTAGAGCAACCGTAAATATACCTGAGGCTGAAGATCCATTTGTAATTGATTCTATCATAGGTGTATCGAGCCTACTTACTAAAATCCCACTTCCCATACCTAAGGTCATGAACCCGCAATATGTAGCAATTTCTTTAAAAATGGGATGCTTAAAAATACTTAGGTTAAATTGTATAGCATAACTTATAGAGTGTTTAAAATAGAGCGCTAGTAGTGCGAAATGAAGGATGAAACCTAACGTATACCCTAGTAGTAATTGGTCAAAGGAGATTAACTTAAAGTGATAGACAAGTACTAGTGAAATGGTTAGTATTCTAATGTACATGCTTTTTAATAAAGCTGGAATGATAATTTTAGCTTTGGACGTTAGGTAATCTTCAAATATTCGGATATATATATTACAGAAGAGTAAAATCAGAATTAATAGTAAATATTTAATTTCTAGATATTGTTGCAATAAAAACAAGAAGGGGATGGCTATCAAGAATATTATAAATGGTACACCTAGAATAAAAGTCATAAAACCACCAAACAATGTTTTATCCTTGTCGAAGTGAAAATAGAAACGAGAAGAGACTGTGTCAATACCAATAATTACAAATGGTACTAAAACTATTGCCTTATCTAAAATAAGCCTTAAATCACCAATTTGATCTGGTTGAAGGAAGCTAGTTTGAACTAATAGCAAGCTAATCATTCCTAAGACAGCTCCAATAAAATTGATTACAGTCGCTTTTATGCTATTTTTTATTATTACTCCCATTTCAGATAAGTCGATAGCTGATGATAAAAATTCTATGCAGCAAATATAGTCAAATAGTTTTGCTAGTGAAACGCTCATTTTAGTGAAAATAAATTGGTCGGTATTAGGGATGAAAAGCGGTTATAGCAATAAAAGCCAGTAGAATTTTTTTGTATAATTGCAATTATAATGTTCCTCTATAATTGCCTACATTTACATCCTCTATAATTGCTTATTTTCTGGTAGCATCTATCAGAAATTGATTTTTTTTAAAGACTTTAGGTTTTATTGGTTTATCAAAATCGTTACATGAAGAATAAAAATACTAGTGAAAAAATAATATATGTCACACCTTTGTTGAGTTCTTTTGTGAGGAATGACATAAGTATTTTATCGGACGAATTTGAAGTAATTACGAATGTGTATAATTGGAAAGATAAATATCTTACTCCTTTGAACATGATACGCCAATTTTTTTTTTTACTGTTTCATTTATATTCGACAAAGGCTGTTATTGTTACTTTCGGCGGTTATTGGTCTTTTTTCCCTAGCCTCCTTGGGAAGGTGTTTAATGTAAATGTATTTATTATTTTGAATGGTACTGACTGTGCTTCAATCCCCAGTATCAATTATGGAGCTCTTCGGAAACGATTTGTTCGCTATGCCTGTAAGAAATCTTATGAATGGGCAACTTTACTTTTGCCAGTAAGTCATTCATTGCATTATATTCAGAATAAGTATTTTACGGATGATGAAGAAAGCTATCAAGGATATGCACATTTTTTCCCAGAAGTTAAAACGAAATATTCTGTTCTAAGCAATGGTTTAGATGAGGTTTTCTGGAAACCGGATGATGCTGTTTCAAAAGATATTCACTCATTCATGACCGTTCTCTCTCCAGGTCAGTTTATGGGGAAAGGAGTTGACTTAATTTTAGAGGTAGCTAAAGAGTTCCCAAAACATACTTTTTATATAGCTGGAGTAGATCAACCATTTCATTTGTCTGATTTATCGGAGAATGTTCAGTTTTTGGGAAGGCTTTCTGCTGCTGAATTGCGTGACTATTATAATAAAGTTCAGTTTTATTTCCAATTATCCATATTTGAAGGATTCGGTTGTTCTTTATGTGAAGCAATGTTATGTAGATGTATCCCTATTGGTTCAGCGGTAAATGTTATACCTGAAATCATTGGCGAAACTGGATATGTTTTGAAGAAGAAAGACGTAAACCTTTTAAAGGAACTTATCGTTTCCGCTATAGAAAAAGGAAATTATGAAGAGTTGGGGATACAAGCTAGGCAAAGAGTAATTGATAATTATACCTTAGACATGAGAAAGAATGCCTTGCTAAATCTAATAGGGGGAAAATGATGCGCTAGCTCTGGTTGGAATTAGTAACATTAAAAACTCACTTGTACTGGTTTAAAACTTTACCCTATATATTAATAGGGGTGGAATGTTAATAAAAAAACGATGAACTATCAGTAATGCTGATAATTCATCGTTTTTTTTTGATCTGCTTTGTGCGATCCTATTTCTCAATAAATTTTCAGCCTGGTATTAAGGTTTTAATGTATTGTGATGTTCAGGATAGAATATTTCAAAATCTTTTCTGTAGATGTTGAATATCCTGCTGCGTTGTTCAAATGTGAATTCTTGATCTGGAATTTTTTCAGTTTTATTAAGCTTCTGAGAAGTATCAAAATCTTTTAATCCAATTTTCTTTGCAACATAACTGAAGTCTTCTTGGAAAAATTCAAACCTTCCTAAAAAATCGATATTGTTCATATCAACTAAAGAAGACTGAGCCATTAGGTGTTCGTCACAATTTTTTACATCCAATGTCTCTACCCAAGAAATGAAGTGGTTGATATCTTTCATCCTCTCGTGTTCACGTTCTTCAAATCCAAAATAATTACTCCTAAGAACTTTGTCTTTCCAAGCACTTCTAAAACGATTTTCAGGATTACGAACAAAGGCAAATTTGAAATAGTCCGAGAACATGGATGGTATATATCCCATTGCTGAAGCGTAAATATATTCGCCAGGCTCACATTCTTGCTTTAAGTGATGATCTATGGTTCTAGAAGCAACCTTATAGGTTCTATACCAGATTGCTTTGTATTTATAGTTGTAGGAAAGAAAATATTTTTTTTTCGAAAAAAGTGTAATTAGATACTTATTAAGGTAAAAATGTTTCAGTTTAAATTTTACTACACTCATTTTTGGAATTTTATAGATGATTCTGTTTTCCCATTTTCAATTGGCCAATTTACAAAATAGGAATAAACTAATTTAATTCCTTGTCAAAAATATGGGAATAAAAAAAGCGATAACCTATTGGTTATCGCTTTTTAAAATATTAGAAATACTAAAGTTTAGTAGTTTGTCATTCTTCTTACCTTCGAAACATATTTGGCAAGACGCATAACTTGTCTACTGTATCCATATTCGTTATCATACCATACATAAAGAACAGCGCTTTTACCATCTGCAGAAAGAATAGTTGCATTACTATCGTAGATAGAAGCAGCTTCATTTCCAATGATGTCAGAAGATACTAATTCTTTAGAAGTAGCGTACTGAATTTGTTCCACTAAGCTTCCTTCAAGAGCTGCATTACGCATAGTTTCGTTCAACTCCTCAAGCGTAGTCGCTTTTGCAAGGTTTAGGTTTAAGATTACCAAAGAACCATTTGGTGTAGGAACACGAACAGCGTTTGCTGTAAGTTTACCTTCCAATCCTGGAATTACCTTTACTACTGCTTTACCAGCACCAGTACTTGTAATTACCATATTCAATGCAGCAGCACGACCTCTTCTGTTTTTCTTGTGCATGTTATCCACAAGGTTTTGGTCATTTGTATATGCATGAACAGTTTCAATATGACCTTTTTCGATACCGAAAGAATCATAAACTGTTTTAAGAACTGGAGTGATTGCGTTTGTAGTACATGAAGCTGCAGAGAAAATATCGTAATCCTCAATGTTGTATTCTAAATGGTTTGCACCAAATACAATGTTAGGGATCTCTTTTCCTGGAGCAGTAAGAATAACTTTAGCTACACCGTTTGATTGCATGTGTCTGCTTAAAGCTTCTTTTGTTGTGAAAACACCTGTATTATCAAGAACTAAAGCGTTGTTGATATCAAATGCAGTATAATCAATGTCTTCTGGGTTAGAAGCTGTGATGATTTTTACATGATGTCCGTTAATAACAAGACATTTGTTATCTAAATCCACGTCAACTGTTCCTGGGAATTCACCATGAACAGAATCTGTACGTAGTAAAGAAGCTCTTTTGATCAATTGATCATCAGAATCGTTACGAAGAACGATCGCTCTTAATCTAAGTTGCTCTCCTTTTCCACCTTGCATGATTAATTCTCTAGCAAGAAGTCTACCGATTCTACCAAATCCATAAAGAACTACATCTTTTGGAGTTATAGATTCACCAGTGCTTGAAAGGAAACCGTTTAGGCTATTGTTTACGAATGATTTTATGTTGTCGTTGGTACCTAACCATTCAAAAACTAATTTACCTAAATCAATTTTTGAAGGAGCTAAATCTAATGATGCAATTTCTTTAGCCACTGCTAACGCATCGGCAATATTGATAGGTTTTTTTACGAAGTCTGCTGAATAATCAAACAAGCTCAAAATTTCACTAGTTCTTTTATCTCTCAGTTGTTTTCTGAAAAGAACAAGTTCAATTTGTTTGTCTAGCCATAAATCACTTACGATTTTGATAAGTTCAATAGTAGCTCTCTCTTGTCCTATACGCAAGTTGTATTCCTGCTCGTAATTTTGAATGCTCATTTGAATGAGATTTTAAAATTATGGTTATTACCAATTTTCCATGCGAAATTAATTCGTTTTGTCTAGATAACAAAACTTGAAAGAGGTTATCTATTTATTAATCCCGTACTTTGATTTAATTAAGTTTATTGTATTGATAACTAATGCTGTAATTTTATACTTCTCGGTACAAATAAATTAGTTTAACTTTATCAAGTTATACTATTCACCATTAAAATAATTGTATGAAAAGAGGATTTATTATCTGCTTTACGACCTTCCTTTATTCAATGATAAGTGCACAGGTTTCCCTTTTAGACACGAATAATATCCTAATGAACGCCAGGGTAAATGGTGATATTGGGAAAGAATATGATAGTAGTAATCTGTTTTATGCTGCTTCAAAAGCTCCTTATAATGCAAGTACTACCTTTTTGTGGTCATCCTCTCTATGGATGGGAGGTATAGAAGGAGAGGCTAATTTGCATTTGGCGGGAAATACCTATTCGCAAAATGGAGATGATTTTTGGTATGGACCGGTAGCCAGTGGTTATGACACTGTTTATGATGCTACTTATAATAGAACTTGGATAATAACCAATTCTCAAATAGAATCGCATATTACTAATTATGCCGAGCCAAATTATGTATTACCTGAGGTAATTGAAAATTGGCCAACTCATGGAAACATAGATAATGGGGAAGCTCAAAATTTGGCACCTTTCAAGGATGTTAATAATAATGGAGAGTATGAACCTATGTTAGGTGATCACCCTATTATTAGGGGAGATAAAGCTGTATTTGTGATTTACAACGATGATAGATTGGCCAATGTTTCCACCAATGCTAATAAGATTGGAGTAGAAGTTCATTTGATGATGTATGGCTATGATTCTAACGATGAAGATTTAGATAATGCGATTTTCATGAATTATAGAATCTTCAATAGAGGAGACTTAAATCTTTCGGATTTCAAAATTGGCAAGTTTGTAGATTGGGATTTGGGTCACTATAATGATGATTATGTAGGTTGTGATGTAGATAGAAATTTATCCTTTGTTTATAATGGTGATGCTACAGATGAAGGAACTTATGGTTATGGAGATAACCCTCCCGCAGCTGGCTTGGTGTTGTTGAATGAGTCTATGGATGCTCATATTTCATTTCAAAATGGTACTCATCCAACATTGGGATTTCCCGTTATACCAACTGGCTATTATAATTATTTGTCTGGGAAATATTTGTATGGAACAGATTATTTGGTAGACACCATTGTTTCTACTTATATGTTTCCTGGGACCACTGATCCCTCGATGCCTTCCTTGGATTTGGATGAAAACTATTTCAATAATAATCCTTCCGATAGACGGTCAGTACAAGCCACGCATCATGGTAGTTTTGATATAGGAGCTTCCATCTGTTTAGATTATGCCTTTGTATTTGCAAATGATGTTACCAATACAAATCTTGAAAATTTAGATTTCTTAAAGGAGCGTGTAGATTCTATTCAAGACTTCTATGATAGTCACTTTGAAGGATGTCTGGATTATATAGTAGATATTGAGAATCTTGATCTGGAAGATTTTATAGCTGCCACCGGTCTTGATTGTTCTTATTTAGAAAGTTCTAATGGATGGAAGTTAAGTTTATTGGATGCGGAAAATTATAATGTACAGGTTCAATTGACGAATGTTCAAGGGCAACTCATTAGGAAGTTGAATTGGCAAACTACTGAAGATTTGATCTTACAGAAAAATGGAATTGAAAATGGCGTCTACTTCGTGACAGTTTTGAAAGGGGGTACATCATACAGTACTCAGATTGTATTCAAGTAAAATTTCAATGGTTTAAATTGTAAAGAGCAATACAGATTCTGTATTGCTCTTTTTTTATGTATAAATTTTCGATTTGATGAAATTCAGCCTAAGAGTTAAATAATATTGCAACCAATTTTACATTTAACCATCTCTTTAGGAGATGGTCCTTAAGAATTGATAAAACTTCAATTTGGTATTTATTCAATGTTTTGCTTTGGCATTGTTTATGCATAAGGTCAATTCGTAATATTATGAAAGTGTTATAGTTGAATAATTAATTTGTATTGTATGAAAAGAAAATTTATCCCCCTATTTGCCTTGCTAGGCATACTGTCCATAGACGCTCAGGTAGCAACTGTGGATACTAATAATATTAAATTAGGCGCCATTTCAAATGGAGATATTGGCGTAGACTATAACGACGGTTCTGTCTCTCTTGCAGAGATGCCTATAGGATCAGGGAAAACTACTCTATATGGTTCCTGTCTATGGATGGGAGGAGTTGATGAAGATATGTCACTTCATATGGCCGCCAATACCTATGGCCAAAGTGGAGTAGATTTTGCAGCAGGGCCTGTTGCGGATGTTTACGATTCTGTTTATGCTCAAAAATATAATAGAACGTGGGAAATTACCATTCAACAGGTTGAATACCATATAGCCAATTATTTAGATCTTAATTATGAAATTCCTGAGGTTATTACCAATTGGCCCGCAAACGGTGATACTTTGAATGGTGAGAGTGCTCAATTAGCTCCATTTGACGATTTAAATGGAAATGGTGTTTATGAGCCATTATTGGGTGAACACCCATTGATAAGAGGCGACAAATCTGCCTTCATCATGTATAATGATAAAAGTAGCTTGCATTTTGAAACTGGAGGAGCTGCTATTGGAGCGGAAATTCATTTGATGATGTACTCCTATGATTCAGTAAATGATGATGTGGATAACAGTGTATTTTTTCACTATGAAATATTTAATCGTGACACCTTTGATTTCGAGGAATTTTGGGTTGGAGAATGGTTGGATTGGGATTTAGGAGGTTATACAGATGATTATATCGGCTGTGACCTTGGAAGAAACTTGACCTACGTGTACAATGGTGATCCATTTGATGAATTGCCGAGTGGCTATGGTGTAAATCCACCGGCTTCTGGTTTTGTAAATTTAAATGAAAATTTAGATGCTCATATAGGCTATGCTAATATGTCAATTAATCCAGATGATTCAACTACTGGGCTTCCAATTTCTGCCGTTCAGTATTATAATTATTTGACTGGGAAATTAAAGGATGGTTCAAATTATGAGGTAAATAACACAGTTACCAAATACATGTATGCTGGAGATTCTAATTCAGCATTTCCAGATACAAATTTGACAGAAGGAAATGCCAATATTTTACCTGGAGATAGACGTGGAATTAATTCTACTAAGTTTTATGGTTTCGAATCCGGTTCCTCTATTTGTTTAGACTATGCTTTTGTATATGCTCGAGATATTACGGGGGACAATTTGGACAATTTAGAATTTTTGAAAGAGAGGGTAGATTCCATTCAAGTATTCTATGATAATCACTTTGAGGATTGTTCCGATTTTTCAGTTGATATTGAAAATTTGGAAATTATTGAAGCCTTAGAAGATTCTGGATTTGATGCTTTTTACAATGCTGATTTGAATCAATGGATACTGCATTCTGATGATATATTGGAAGGTGAAGTTGAGGTGATCATATCAAATGTTCAAGGACAACTTATTGATGTTCAATCTTGGATTACAGATAGCGATCATGTGGTGTCTCCAGAAGGGAAATCTTCTGGTTCTTATTTCATAACACTAAAAAAAGAAGGAGAAAGTTTTAGTTTTCCTATTGTGTTTAAGTAGGAGGTAATCAATAAAATACAACAAGGAGCAATTCATTTTATGGATTGCTCTTTTTTTTGCACCAATATTTTTGGGATTGTTAATTATAGGTTATTAACTATTGTTGAAAAGAAGGTTAATGAAGTTGTAATAGTCTGTAATTCAGGGAGAAGTTATTAACATATTATCAACGTTGGATTGTTGATAAGTGTTTTTAGTGAATTGAATTGGATTATTTTGGATTGGATATTTATAACAGAATTAAATTCATTTCTGTGATAATAATTAAATGATTCTATGGTATATTTGCAGCATCATTTTGGTATCCGTTAGGATTTAAAAGGGAATTAAGTGAAAATCTTAAACTGTTCCCGCAGCTGTAAAGCCGCCAGTAAAGAAATAGACCACTGTAAAATTATTATGGGAAGGTTCTTTACCCTTGGGCTGAGTCAGAATACCTGCCGAGTGAATTAACTAATTTAAGCTTCCGGGATAGGAGCGGAGAATACTTTCCGAAATCATCTATTCTAGAAGCTTTTTGTTTACCCTAATTTATCTATAAAGATGAAAAACAAAAAGCTTTATTCATTCGCCTTATTGCTAACGCTATGTTTTAGCAGTCACGGGCAAAATTCAATCAGTAAAGGTCTTATCATTGGAAACAGTGGAAATGGACCACAAACGAACGCATCTATCCACGATTTTTCTTTGGATAGTCTTAGTTTTGAGAACAGTCTGGGGACAGATTTTATTCAAGATGTAGTGGTAGATGGGCAATATGCATATATTGCTGCCACGGATTCCATTTTTAAATACGATGTCGCAGGACAATTTCAAGTTGGAGCCTTTGCATTTGATGGTACCAGTACTGGAAAATTGTATATCCATGGGGAAAATATTTTTATTGGAAATCAATATGGAACAGATTCAGTAAATCTTGAAGTGTTCAATAAGAATACTTTTGCTTCTGTAGTAAGTTTCTCTGAGGTTAGTCTACCAGTATCTGATATGGTAGCCCTGGGTGATACCTTATATATTACTCAAAATATAAAGCATACTGTCAATCCTCCTTGGCCGAATTTTTACAATGACTCTATTGGCTATTTGGCAAAAATTGATCTTAACACCTTATTGTATGCAGGTGATGTAACCTTTGATGCATCGCAAACGAATAATTTCGAAAAGATATTCAGTTACAATGGTCAATTACACATTATGGGTAAACATGATGAAGGAACTGAATTAAGTAAGTGTTATACTTATGATCCAATTCTTGGAACAGAATCGGCTTCTACTGTAAGTGTAGATATGGACTTCAGCTATGGAACACAATCTGCACAAAAAGATAGTTTAGTTTATTTCAGGACGAGTGATGGAATTGCTTTATACAATATGTCTTCTGAAAACTTGGAGGATACAGCAGTTGTAGAAACAGCTTTAATATCTTTTGCGATAGATTGGACAACAGATAAAATTTATACGGCTACAGGAGATTATTGGAGTAGTGCATCTGGATCAGTGTTTAACTTATCGGGTGATTCGATTGGTTCTTTTGTTCCAGGAGGCGGTTATGCTCCGGAGGCCTTTGCTGTAATCTATAATAGTTTGCCAGTTGCAAATGCGGATTATGTTTGGACGGTACAAGGAGAAGGGACTTTTATAGAGAATCTTTCCAATGATACGGATGCAGATGGTAATTTGTTTGCAGGAATGCAAATTTTATCAGGCCCCTTTAATGGTACTGCCTACGATGTGTATGGCTATAGTATTGGCTATAATTCAGATTCAGATTACCTAGGATTGGATTCCATAGAATATGTCGTGTTAGATGCTTTTGGAGATACGGATACTTCTTGGGTATATATTCATATTACTGATGCTATTGATTTGGATATAGCAAGTTTTGAAGAACAAGAATTGGATGCCTCAGGAGCATATAGCGGAAGTGATCTATGGGGAGGTTTTGTATCGGGTGATGCAAGGTTCTACAATAATTATAATTCTAGCTGGGGAACATGGAAAGGTGTGTCTATTACAAATCACCTAGATACCACTACTTCAGGCTGGATGAATCCATATAGTAGTTATGCAGGTGATACCATTCATGGAGAACAGTTTGCGGTTGTAAATGGTATTTCAAATGAGGTATTGGTTAACTCCTTAGGATTGGAAAATTTGGATGGTGTGTATTTGTCAAACAATACGTATGCAGCGCTATCTATGCGTGATGGAGATTCCTTTGCAAAGAAGTTTGGTGGAGATTCTGGAGATGATGAAGATTGGTTTAAAGTTCAGATCTCTGGATTCAATTTGGCTGGAGACCTTGTGGATACAGTCGATTTTTACTTAGCTGATTTTAGATTCTCAGATAATTCACAAGATTATATTGTAAAAGATTGGACTTGGGTAGCCTTAAATATGGAAAATGTAGCGAGTCTTTCGTTTACATTGTCTTCAAGTGATAACGGTGACTGGGGGATGAATACGCCAGAATATTTTTGTATGGATAAGTTAACTGGATCCCATACAATAATTGGATTAGAAGAAAATGAGGTTCTTTCAATGGATATTTATCCGAATCCTACTGCTGATGTCATTAATTTGAACTTTGACAATGCCCATGATAGATCTATTATAATTCTGGATTATGCAGGGCGTACAGTAAGAAGTGCTTATTCTTCGAATAGCAATGTCCAAATGGATGTTCAAAACCTTCCAACAGGAATCTATGAGGTGGTAGTAAGTGAATCAGGGAAAAAATATACATCAAAGTTAGTTAAGCACTAATATTTGATAGGTAATTTGAATGGGCCCTATCAATTTTTTAATTTTGGTAGGGCCTTTTTCATTAAGAAAGTAATAGGATGTTGAAAAATATTATTTTAGGATTGTGCTTAATTCCTTTCATAGGGATTGCTCAAAATTACCCGCCATCTGCAGGATTACCAGGTAGTAGTGCTATTCCTGCAAATTCTATTTATATAGATGAATGGGTATCTGATATTACTATCATAAGAGGTCCAATGGATATTAGTCAACCCGGTTTAGGGGATGCTAGTATTGGAGAAGCAACAAATGCAGAAGGACCGTCAGATCCAACTGTTGTAAGTCTTGGTGATGGAGGTGAGGCACTAATTTCTTTATCCATGCCGATATCCAATCACACGGGTTTCGATTTCGCTGTGTTTGAAAATGGATTTAGCGCTGATTTTTTAGAATTAGCTTTTGTGGAGGTTAGCTCTGATGGTGAAAACTTTTTTAGGTTTCCGTCAATTTCCAATACACCAACTATAGAACAAGTAGGTCCCTTTAATATTTTGGATGCTACTTATATTCACAATTTGGCAGGAAAATACCAAAGTCAATATGGGACTCCTTTTGATTTAATGGAACTAGATTCCATGGATGGATTGGACATTTCGGCCATTAGTCACATAAAAATTATTGATGTAGTAGGAAGTATCAACGAAAGTTATGCTAGGTATGATAGCCAAGGTCAGGTGATAAATGATCCATGGCCAACAGCCTTTGAAAGTTCTGGTTTCGATTTGGAGTCTATTGCTATTTTATTGGAAAATGAATTAGACCTAGTAGATCATCAACCAACCTTGAAGTATGCCTATTCAGATAACACTCTGGTATTGTTTGATCTGGATGAATCGTTAGAATATGAAGTGATAGATCTCAATGGTCGCGTATTGCAAAAAGGGGGAGTAAATGGAGAAATTTCATTAGAGGGATTAACAAATGGAATCTATATTGTGCATATTTTAAATGAAGTGCATAACTTCGCAGCCTTAAAATTGCTAAAAAACTGATGTTTAAAAACGGATTACTTGTTTTCTGTATGTTTCTCTTTGGAAGGGCTGTTGCCCAGTCAGATACACTGATGGAAATGATTTTGGAAGAAAAAATCATTATTCCAAAGGGGTATAAAAAGGAAAATATTCAGACTTCCAGATCATTTCATGTGAATAAGCTTTCTGATTTGTTAAAAGGGGAAAGTGCTCTATTTATTAAACAATATGGAGCAAGTAGTTTAGCTACTAGTTCCGTGAGAGGTATGAGTTCTTCTCATACTCAGGTATTGTGGAATGGGATACCTATTAGTAGTCCTAGCCTTGGTCAGGTTGATTTGAGTCAAATCCACTCTTCAGATTTTGATCAAATATCCTTGGTTTATGGGGGAGGAGAGTTCGGGGCTTATCCTGGGGCTATTGGAGCAACACTTTTCCTGGATAAAAGAATACACTTTACTAAAAGGACCCATGTTGCCATGTCTCGTGAATTTGCATCCTATGCAAGGAATGCAGGTTATTCATCTTTGAGTATTGCAGATAGTCTTTATTTTGTCGACGCATCTATTCAAACCCTTCGGAGTGAGAATAATTTCGAGTTCTATAACACCCGTACTGGTAAGTATGAAAGTAGAAGAAATGCTGAAGCGAAATCAATGGATTTCCAAACCAACTTGGCCTATAAACTAAAGCCTAATCAGGTTTTGAATATGGGTGTGTGGTTGACTGAAGGAGACCATCAAATCCCAAGGAATCTGCAAATGGATTTTCAGGATCTGGCAAGGCAAAAACAATCGGATGAAAGTAAGCGGATTTTTCTTTCCTGGGAAGTAAAAGACGAAAAGCAACGGTTAATAGTAAAGTCGGCCTATTTACAATCTAGAAATCGGTTCGATGACCAGGCAACACCTTTAGAAGCATCTACAACATTGAATATGTCCTATGTTCAACAAGCTAGGTATTTAAGGAGACTCAATGATAATTTCAAATTACATGTAGGCTTTGATGCTGAGAATCATAGCGCTGAAACATCTACCTATTCCAGTGATAAGGTAAGGGAGTTTGGGCTACTGTCTGTTGCTTTGGATTATGATAAGGATCAATATTCAGGGGTATATTTAAGTTTGAAAAGCATCTATGAAGGATATGATAAATTCAATACAATTTATTCAATAGGTGGGAAATATCGCTATGACAAATATGATTTTTATGGACATATCGCAAGTAGCTATAGAGCTCCAAGCTTAAATGATATGTATTGGGCTCCAGGAGGAAACCCTGATTTGAAACCAGAAAAAGGATGGAACGGAGAGCTTTCCGCCTCTCGTTATCTAGATAAAGATAAACGCCTACGTTTGGATGTGAATAATTATCATCACCTGGTGGACAATTGGATCATGTGGCAGCCAAGTGAGAACGCTGGGTATTGGTCTGCTCAGAATGTTCAAAAAGTGTATTCGCGAGGCTTGGAAATCAAAGTAAATTGGTGGAAGAGTATTAAGAATCAAGTAAAATTGACTCAGAGTCTACAATTAGGAGTTGGAAGATCAGAGATTATATCGTCCTTCACAACGAATAAACATACCGAAGGTAAAGACTTAATCTATACGCCAAAATATACTATGCAGTACTTTTTTGAGGCGGCTTGGAAAGAGGTGAAATTCAGATGGCGAAGCTCAGTAAATTCAAAAGTTTACACGAGTACTGATAATAGCGCCTATATGCCAGGCTATAGTTTGTCTAATATGGATATTATTTTTTCCAGTGTAGTAGATGAATTTATAGTTGGTTTTAATCTGGGATTAGATAATGTATTTAATATCGATTATCAGGTTGTTGCCAACCAGCCGATGCCAAGGAGAACTTTTCATTTGGGGATGAGCCTTCAAATCGCAAAATAGTAGAATCCATCAAAATAGAATGATTAGAAGCCCCTTATTGGGGCTTTTTTCATGGAAAAAAGATAAAATTGCCGCCTTAATTTTTAAATATTGAAGAGTTCACCGATCAAAACAGTATATTTGCAAAAATATTATTCTGAGCGAAGATGACAGATCAAAATAGATACATGCAAAGAGGGGTTTCAGCCTCTAAGGAAGATGTTCATAAAGCAATTGAAAAGGTAGATAAAGGACTATTCCCTAAAGCCTTTTGTAAAATTGTACCAGATCATTTAACTGGTGATGAAGATTACTGCATTGTTATGCATGCTGATGGAGCAGGAACAAAGTCTTCTTTGGCCTATCTATATTGGAAAGAAACAGGTGATCTTTCTGTTTGGAAAGGAATCGCACAAGATGCATTGATCATGAATCTTGATGATCTTTTATGTGTTGGAGCTACAGATAATATCTTATTGTCTTCTACTATTGGTAGAAACAAGAATCTAATTCCTGGAGAGGTAATTGGTGCAATCATCAACGGAACAGAGGAATTATTGGCAGATTTGAAAGAGCACGATGTTCATATTCATTCTACTGGTGGTGAAACTGCGGATGTTGGGGATTTGGTTAGAACAATTATCGTTGATTCTACAGTAACTGCAAGAATGAAACGTTCCGACGTTATCAACAATGCAGATATTAAAGGAGGAGATGTAATTGTTGGTTTGTCTTCTAGTGGACAAGCAACTTATGAGAAGGAGTATAACGGTGGAATGGGATCGAATGGTCTTACTTCTGCACGTCATGATGTTTTTGGACACTATATAGCTGAAAAATATCCTGAAAGTTTTGATCCTTCTGTACCAAAGGAATTGGTATACTCAGGTACAAAGAAATTAACAGATACAGTGGAGGGCGTTCCTTTGAATGCTGGTAAACTTGTATTGTCGCCAACAAGAACCTATGCTCCAGTTATTAAGGAAATCCTTAAACAACTAGGAGATAAGGTAAACGGAATGGTACACTGTAGTGGAGGTGCACAAACGAAAGTATTACACTTTGTTGAGAACCTACATGTTATTAAAGATAATTTATTTCCAACACCAGCTTTATTTAAGTTGATTCAAGGTGAGTCTGGAACTGATTGGAAAGAAATGTATAAAGTGTTCAACATGGGGCACAGAATGGAAGTTTATTTACCAGCTGAGCATGCTCAACAAATTATCGAAATTTCTGAAAGTTTCGGAATCGATGCTCAGATCGTTGGTCGTTGTGAATCAAACGAAGGGAATAAGCTTACTATTGAGAGTGAACATGGTACATTCATCTATTAAGAAGAAAGTATGTTAGATAAATTAGAAGCGATTCATAGACGTTTTTTAGATGTTTCAGATTTGATCATCGAGCCGGATGTTATTTCCGACATGAAGCGTTACGTAAAACTAAATAAAGAGTACAAGGATCTTTCTCTAATTGAGAAAGCTTATCAGGAATATAAAACTGTGATAGAGAATATCGCAGAATCCAAAAATATCTTAGCCAATGATACTGATCCTGAGATGAAGGAAATGGCAAAGATGGAATTGGATGAAGCTAATCCTCGTAAGTTAGAAATGGAAGAAGAAATCAAATGGTTATTGATTCCAAAAGATCCTGAGGATACTAAAAATGCTCAGTTTGAACTAAGAGCGGGTACTGGTGGTGATGAAGCAAGTATTTTTGCGGGAGATTTATTCCGTATGTATACTCGTTACTGCGAAGGTAGAGGTTGGAGAGTAGATGTAGTAGACGCTACGGACGGTACTTCAGGAGGATACAAAGAAGTTGTATTCAATGTTGTTGGGCCTGATGTGTATGGTATCATGAAGTATGAATCTGGTGTACACCGTGTACAACGTGTTCCTCAAACTGAAACACAAGGTAGAGTACATACTTCTGCAGCAACGGTAATTGTACTTCCTGAGGCAGAAGAATTTGATGTTGAGGTAAAAGAAAGTGATCTTAGAGTAGATAGTTTTTGTTCTTCTGGACCAGGGGGGCAATCTGTAAATACAACTTATTCTGCTATTCGTTTGACTCACAAACCAACGGGTATTGTTGCGCAATGTCAAGACCAGAAATCGAAGATGAAAAACTACGACAAGGCCTTGAAAGTTTTGAGAACACGTATCTACGAAATGGAGTTGAATAAACGTCTGATAGAAGAGGCTGCAAAGCGTAAGTCTTTGGTTTCTTCAGGGGATAGATCAGCTAAAATCCGTACCTATAATTATCCTCAAGGAAGGGTAACAGATCATAGAATTGGTCTTACCATGTACAACCTTGGAGATGTAATGAATGGGGATATTCAACGATTAATCGATGAATTAACGATTGCTGAGAATGCAGAAAGATTAAAAGCAGGACAAGAATAATATGGAACGTCAAGAATTAGTTGATCAGATTAAGGAAAAGCAGTCTTTTCTATGTGTCGGACTGGATGCGGATATCCAAAAAATTCCAGCTCATTTATTGGAGTTGGATGATCCTATCTTCGAATTCAACAAACGTATTATTGATGCTACTAAAGAGTATTGTGTAGCCTATAAGCCGAATATTGCTTTCTATGAAAGCTTGGGTGCAAAAGGATGGGAATCTTTAGAAAAGACTTTGGATTATATTCCAGATTCTATCTTTACCATTGCAGATGCAAAAAGAGGAGATATAGGTAATACATCTAGAATGTATGCTAGAACTTTCTTTGAACAAATCCCATTTGATTCAGTAACTATTGCTCCTTATATGGGGAAGGATTCTGTTGAGCCCTTCTTAGAGTATGATGGGAAATGGGTTATTATGTTGGCCTTGACTTCCAATGAAGGAGGGAAAGACTTTCAAACTTCCAGACTAGCAAATGGTGAGCAAGTCTACCAGAAAGTATTGCGTAGATCATTGGAATGGCAAAATTCAGACCGTTTGATGTATGTAGTTGGAGCAACCAGAGCGGAAGCATTGGGAGATGTTCGACAAATTGTACCAAACCATTTCCTGTTAGTTCCTGGAGTGGGTGCTCAAGGTGGGAGTCTGGCTGAGGTTGCAAAATATGGCATGAATGCTGATTGTGGTCTTTTAGTGAATTCCTCGAGAGGAATTATTTACGCTTCTCAAGATAAAGATTTTGCTGAAGTAGCAGGTGAAAAAGCAAAGGAGTTACAGCAAGAAATGGCTGTTCTTCTTGAAAAATATATGTAAGAAATTACAGGTGAATTTTAAAAGCGGAATCGAAAGATTTCGCTTTTTTTTTGACTTAAATGAGCAATTTTTATAAAAGAATAGAGTTTTAATAAGCAATGAAGACAACTAAAATTTTATTCAGTATACTCCTCTTTTGTATGACAATGGCTACAAATGCTCAAGTAGAAGTTTCTAATGATATTTCTTCTACAGAGCTATCAGAGCCAATGCAATTAACCGTCAATTTATATACTGGTGTATATGCTAATGAAACGGTTGGGGTTCATCCTCATTTTAGCTTTTCCCTTGGGTACGGCCAAAAATCAAATAAGCTTTTCCTTGAGTATGAAAGACGATTTGGAAAGTCGCAATCGGAATATGGAATTGTAGAAAATGACTCTTTAATTTTTACCGATAAATATAAAGGCCAATATATTGGCTTGAGTTATGTTCAGCCAATATTCACAAAATCTATAAACCCACAAAATCTTAGCTTAGGTATTGGATATGATTGGTTGAGTGTAGATGAAGTGGATTCTCCTTTTTTGACTGAGCAATTGATAGATGGAATTGCTTTTAATTTGGGCTATACCTATACCCATTTTTTTACGGCCAAGCACGGAATAGTGGCTGGGCTGATTTTCCGTTTTGCTGACCTTAAAAATGAAGGTGGAACGGCTATATCAAAGCAGTCTTATGTGCTTCGATTAAGTTATCTTTTTGGTGGAGATAAGGCTTAGAATTTTTTGTGTAATTCATAGTCTTTAAGCACTTTTATACCGAATAGACCTGTTTCAAATTGGTAGGTGATTTTGTCGTGCAGCCTCGCTGGATCGGCATCAAAAGTGGTTCTTATTTGTGGATAGTTTAGGTAAGCACCTCCTTCTAATTGAATTACATTTTTATAGCTTGACCAATGGTTTCCAAAGAAAAAAGTTTCTTTAACCGGGCTAGTACTAAAAGAATAATTTAGAAAAAATGGAAGATTAAAGACTAAAGGAGCGATTCCTATGATTGCAAATAATTTTCTTTTTGAATACCAGTTTCCTTTACCAATAAATTGAATGCCAAATACGGCTATTTGAGCAAAAACCATGACCATTAAAAAATACCATGGCTTGATTAAGGTATTGACTGTATAGTTGAAGAATAAGAAAATGTTTATAGCTGCAAATAGGGCTTTTTTAAAGTAGAAACTTCCAACAATTAGTGTGATAGCTTCTTTGTATTCTTCAATGTCCTTAATGATTAACGAAGTGATTAAGGCCTTCCATTTAGAGTACGTTAGGATACTAAGAAATAGCACAAATACAGCTCCATACCATCCGCCCATAATTATAATGGTCCCCATAAAGGTCATCATAACCACCATGCCAATAAAGTTTAGAATGAGATCCAGTATCAGTCCTAGTGCCTCTGTTTTCTTGTAATAAGGGGAATTCATATACTCTTCCCGCTTCATTTTTGCATAACGCCTGGCTTTTGCTCTTGCCTTTTCCTTTTGTTCTTTCTCCCAATCCCGTTGATAACTATTTTCGTTTGTATAGGTTTTGTGGTTATAGCAGAAGGTTTCCCCCGACCCTTTATTTGAAAGGTATTCATAGGCCTCGTTCAAAAGAATAAATTCTTCGTGGGCATTGGGACTCGGATTTCTATCGGGGTGCAATTCCTTGGCCTTTTTTCTATAAGCCCTTTTTAAAACATCCTTTGTGGTGTATTTCTGGATGTCAAGTATGTCTAGGTATTTTTGAATCATTCGAGAATTTCTGGAGAGAAAGTTAATAATTCTAAACCAGAGCTAAATGGTTTAAGGGAGTTTTATGTCGAGAGGTCAGTAGGGCTTTACTAGTGATTTAAAATAGATCGATTCAGAGAATCAAAGAATTGATTAATTTTATCTTCTAATCTAAATAGTCAAATCATTTGATACATTTCATAGTTGGTAATACTGGAGCAGGGAAAACGACTTATGCTCAAAAGTTAAAGGAACAAACAGGGGGCGTTCTGTTTTCCATAGATAAATGGAATAAAGTCTTATTTCTTCCTGATAAGTTGGATTCAGATGGCTTAGAATGGTTTTTAGATCGGATAGAACGCTCTGAAGAGATTATGATGGACCTTATCGTTCAATTGGAAATTTCAAATACAGACGTTATTTTAGATTTAGGATTGTCAAAGTATGCCCATCGGGAAAAATTTCGGAAATTTGCTAATCGTAATAGGGTTGAGCATACACTTCATTTTTTAGATATTCCTAAGGACGTTCGTTTAGACCGTGTAATGAATAGAAACCTTGAAAGAGGGGATACGTTTGAGTTTGAAGTTACCAAGAAAAATTTTGACTTTATGGAAACATGGTTTGAAAGGCCAGACTCTATTGAATTGAAAAATGCAGTTATTATTAATTAAAATATGATAAGAAGTTATAGCGAAGATGATCAATCTGCAGTACTTGATTTGATACGACTGAATACACCTGAATTTTTTGATGCTTCCGAAGAAAAGGATTTAAAGGATTATTTGGAGCATTCTAGGGAGGATTATTTTGTGTTTGAAAAAGAAGGTCAAGTTATTGGTGCTACAGGTATCAATTATGAACTTGGAAAGAAGGCGAAGGCAATACTATCTTGGGATTTGATTCATCCTGATTTTCAAGGAATGGGAATAGGAAGGCAGTTGACTCATTTTAGGATTAATCATATTAAGGCGCAGGAAGGCTATGAAGTCATTGTGGTAAGAACATCACAATTGACCTATCCTTTTTATGAAAAAATGGGATTTAAATTGATAAATATGAAGAAGGATTACTGGGCTCCAGGCTATGACCTCTATTTTATGGAACAAAAATTGTAAGTTTTTAGTGCGTTTTGCGTTTCAAATTTTAAGCATCAAATCAGAATTAGTAAATTTGCACTGCCATAGAATATTAATAAATACAATAGATATGAAAAGATTAATACTACTTATTTTATTACTCCCTTTTGGAGGTTTTGCTCAAGAGTTGGAATTGGATAAATTAGTGAGTACTTTGACTAAAAGTACAGGTGAAATAAACAGTTTAATGAGAGAAGAGGGGTGGATTGTAGATGCTCAAATTGAAATTCAAGATACGCTCCTTATAACCTATAAATTTCAAAATGTACCTGGGGCGACTGAAGATATTTGTTATGTGAGAAGAGTCAAAAATTCCTTTATTGAATTTGATTTTACACCATCTCGAGGTTTTACCAAATATCATGAAATATTAAGCGATAAAAAGGTTTATGAATTTAAAGGGGCGCGTCTTACTCCTGAAAACGGAAAAACTGTTCGGAAATATAAAAAGGGAAATCTAAATTTCGGCTTGATAAAAAAGAAAATAGGATACTCTATAAGCTTTTCAACAACATTGGACTAGGATTTTTTTAGGTATCAACTTGTAGTTAGATCATCCTAGTTCATTTTATAATGACAGTAACCTCTTCAACTGGAACAGTATTTTTCATGTATATATCTCAATTAACCTTTACTAGATTTTTAGCTAGTATCTCCATAGTAATATTACATTTTGGATTATTTTCTTGGCCAATTAGTTCTGATGGATTATTTCCTTTCTTTGTTAGATCATCTTCTTCAGTGAGTTACTTCTTTGTTTTGTCAGGGTTTATTCTGGTGATTGCTTCAACGAGGGATGGGAAGATTCCTAAACGGATCAATACCGTAAAATTTTGGTTAAAGAGAGTCGCAAGAATTCTACCAATATATGTTTTTTCTGTTCTGCTTTTCTTTGCAATTAATTTCGAGTATGATCCAACCATAGCTTTGGAATGGCAAATTCAGTCCTATTTTTACTCCATAGCATTACTTCAATCATGGAATCACCAAATGGTATTAGATATTAACTATCCGGCTTGGTCCTTATCTGTTGAAGCATTTTTTTATTTGATATTCCCTCTATTGTATAGGTTGTTGAATTTTTTGAAGGCAAAAGGTTTGATTGTTTTATCGGCGATGTTCTGGATAGTCAATAGCTCTTTATTTTATTATTTAGTGCAAATTGATGCTCCTCAGAATTTTAGAAAATTCTATCCTCCATTACATTTGGCCACCTTTATAATTGGGATTTGTTCAGGAATTTTATTTGTGAAATATAAAGCATGGTTTACAGCAAGGAATAGTAAGAAGATTCATTTTTTTACGATTTCGACGCTACTCTTTTTGCTAGTAACGGCATATGGAGATTGGTCTTTTTATAAATATGAGCATAACGGCCTATTAGCGCCATTCTTTATTTTGGTTTTTTATTCTTTGGCTTTGGTGAGAGGTAAGTTTGCCCAGATGCTTTCATGGAAACCTTTTGTTTTTTTAGGTGATATAAGTTATTCAATTTATCTCTTCCAATATCCAGTAATGCAGATCTGTGAAAAGTATATCCCATGGTTAAAGGGGAAGGAAAGAGCAGATATTTTTTTCCAATACCTCATTGTTCTCCTCCTATTTTCAACATTGAGTTATCTGCTGATTGAGAAGCCAGTTAGAAATTTTATTACCACTAATTTTATTCATAGGAAATTTAGACTTTCCCATGTTTTTCGGAAAGTAAATTGAGTAAATGAACGAAATTGGTTCGGTCTTGTAGGTTAGAATTATCCCGTTATAATTCTATTAATATTGGAGACTAAAGGTTTTATAAATATTAAATGGAGTCAGAAGTTGGATAGTGAAGTTGCTTATTATTTCACTTCCAATTTGTACCCTACTCCATGTACATTCACCAAATTGATGCTGTCATCATCAATGAATTTTTTCCTGATTTTTGAAATGTAGGTGTCAAGGCTTCTTCCAACAATAACCCCATTGTCTTCCCATACTTTTTTGACTAAGGTCTCACGTTTTATAACCTGATTTTGATGGATGCTAAAAATGGTAATTAGTTCACATTCTTTTGCGGAAAGTTCAATGGTAAGTTGATTTCTGACTAATTTATTTTCTGCTTGATAGAATTTATAATTCCCTATACTGATAAAGTCCTCCATTAGATCGGAATCGTTTTGATCGACTTTCTTTGCTCGATAACTAAATAGTAGTCCTAATAGAATAAAAACTAAAGTACCGTAAAGGGATAGTTGTTGTGTTTGATCAAGTGCCTTATCCGCAAGATGAATTTGCACGTTAATAAAGTAGCAGTCTAATGGAAGTTTTCTTCCCGAGCAGGGAATAATTGTATTTTCAGTCTTCTCCGTTATCTGATAGCTGTAAACTATATTTTGATCATCACAAGTGAAGACCTGAACATTGTGAATGGGGCCAATATTAGCCGCTGTGAGATTGTTCTTGACAGCATGAACAAGATCCTCTGGAAGAAGAGATAATTCATTGTAGAAGGATATTTGAAATTCATCTTCATTCAATTTTTGAATTGGAAAGATAAGAGAGGTAGTGTCATTGTTTTCAAGTAATAATTCATGTCCAACATTTCTTAGCGCAACATGTATACTATTCTCTTGGTCATCTAGGTCGGTATTAGTCAAAACAAAAGCTCCACCAGAGAGGATGATTAAAAAAAGAGAAATTAAATAGAAGATATTGTGTGTTTTCATCCTATGAGCGTTAGTACTCGCAAATATCTGGAAAAATCCCAGTTATTATGGGGATTCACATTTTTTTGACACTTTTTTGACATTTTTTAAGATAATCGAACCGACTTCTCCACTTAGATTTGTTAGAGTGTATTTAACATAGTTCATTAAATGTCAGTAATATAATCCCAATATCGAAAGTCAAAAAATGATGAAAAAGTCTACAGCAAAAACAAGCTCTACCAGTCAGTTTAATTTTTTTATTTTACTATTTATAATGGCTTTTGTATTCGCTTGTAAGGAGTTTGATACGCCAAAATTGCAAACCAACCCTGCGATAGAATCCAATGTTGTTCAACAGCAAAGTTCTGTGATGAATGAATTCCCTCAAACAGTGGATTATTATTTAAGGGAGCGTTTAGGTCTTCAGATTTCTGAATATGTCCGGAGAATATTTCAGGATAGGAATGGGAATATATGGTTTGGTACCAATAATTTCGGAATAGCTAGGTACGATGGTCGGGCTTTTAAATATTTTTCTATTAGTGAAGGATTGGGGGGTACACAGGTTACTGGAATTATTGAAGATGTAAAGGGAGACATTTGGGTTTCAACCAATGGTGGTGTATCTAGGTTTGATGGATCAAGTTTTACAAATTATACCACGGCTGATGGATTAAGTGATAATGGTGTGTGGAGTATTTTGGAGGATCGTAATGGGACCATTTGGGTGGGAACCCTTGATGGGGTATGTACTTTTAATGGAAAAGAATTTGTTGCTTTCTCTCTACCTGAAACAGATATTGAAAATCCGGAAGTAAGATTTTCAACTAAATTGGTTCAGACTATCTTGGAAGATAGACAAGGTAATTTATGGTTCGGTACAGATGGAGTAGGCGTGTTTAAGTTTGATGGTGAAAATTTCACTCAGATATCTGAAAGGGATGGCCTTCCAGATAATAATATTGTCTGTATCCTAGAAGATGCTCAGGGTGATTTTTGGTTCAGTTCAAGGTTTGGAGGGGTGAGTAGATTTGATGGTGAAAGTTATCATAATTATACTGCTGATAAAATCGTTCAAGGTGAGGAAGTTTGGAATCTTTATGAGGATAATAATGGTGCAGTTTGGTTCAGTTCAGAAGGGTATGGTGTATATCGTTATGATGGTACTGGCTTTGTGAATTTCGGTAAAAGTGAAGGGCTTTTGAACTTAGCTGTTCAAAGTATGTTACAGGACGAGAAGGGAAGGTTTTGGTTTGGAACAGGGGCTGGACTCTTCGAATTTAATGGAACAGAGTTTTACAATGTTACTAGGAGAAGTATAAATGGGTGTTAAAAGTATTTTAAATCTAAAATTATTATTCATTCAAAGACGAAACCTGTATTTGGTTTCGTTTTTTTTTTTTTTTTGATAAACCTGGAAGGCAACAAGAGGGAGTCAAGAAATACTGCTTGGAAATGTAAATTAATTCCGAGTGTTTAGGAGGGTAATATATGATGTATTATTCAATTAAAAATGAATATAGAACTGTGAAGATATACTACATCCAACCGAGTTCGCGTAAAGCATAAGATGCGTTCCATATTTTTGTCATGCTCACAATTTTTCCTTCATCATTCATTTTTAAAACATATACATAGTGGGTATTGGTAGTCATGTTTGTTGGAGGAATAGGACCACCTTCACCAGAATGAGTTCCCGTAAACGTGGCAAAAAATATGGCCGATTTATTTACTTCATCATAGCCTAAGGTATGAAGGTCGTAGTTACATCCAGGGGTCGTGATAGTACCAAAACCTGTTAACCATTCGACATATCCTTTAACAGTTTTTATTTCTACAAGGGGGCCTGATTGAGCTGTAAAAGTAGCATCTCCTGCCACATATTCTTTACATGCATCCCAGCCTTTGAGCGATTCGCAATTGTGAAAGAATTGCATTGCATTGTTATATGATTTCATAGCCTTTAGTTTTAGATTGTGGTTATATAAGTTAGTTAAATTACAGTGAATATAAAAGCGTAGTCGCCTTAAAATGAAGTGCTTGTATTGCGATCTGTATCTGGTCGAAAACAATTGTATTTCCATGATTTTTTAAATTGCCAGATGTACTATCTTTAAGGTCTATTTTGATTATATATAATTGAATGAGAAATATGAATATGTTGAAAAAATTATTTTTGCTTACGTTTTGTTTATTATTCATTATGAATAATAATGCGCAAAGTTTCACTCAAATCACGAATGAAAATATTGAAGGTTTCGCAGATGGGGAAATGGCTTTTGAAGATATCGATAATGATGGTGATCTTGATTTATTGATCTCAGGTTATAAATACCCAGGAGTAAACAGTACACGATTATATAAGAATGATGGCACAGGGAATTTTACTATGGTTGTAGATGCTGGATTCTTAAATTTTACCCATTCTTCTATATCATTTGGTGATGTAGATGGTGATAATGATTCGGATGTTATTGTAACAGGAGCTGCAGTAGGTACCTTTAGTCCAGAAGTTACTTATCTGTATCTTAATGATGGTCAAGGAAATTTTACGCATGATACTAATAATGAATTTGCAGGGGTTGCAGATGGAGATGTTTCCTTAATTGATTTGGACAATGATGGAGACCTGGATTTATATGTAGATGGAGATGGAATTGTCAAGCTTGTTAGGTTGTATTTGAATAATGGTTTAGGAGATTTTAGTCTTTTGAATAATACCATCACTCCAACTTGGGATGGAGAGTCTGTATTTGCTGATATTGATGGAGATGGAGATCAAGACCTTTTGGTTACTGGAAGAGATGATCCATTTGGTAGGATTGCTAAATTATATGAGAATGATGGGCTTGGAGGTTTTTCATTGTTGAATGACTCAGTAATCGATGGGGTAATTCATAGTTCTATAAGTTTTGGAGATATAGATAATGATTCTGATTTGGATTTGTTTGTAAATGGGATGAATATTTTAGGGGAGAAAACCGGATCATTATATGAAAATATTGGTTTAGGGGAGTTTAGCTTATTAGATGATTCCACCATTCAAGGAACTTGGATGAGTGACTCTAATTTTGGGGATATGGATAACGATAATGATTTAGATTTATTAATTTCAGGTTGGGATATAGATAATAATCCTATTACTCAATTGTATTTGAACGATGGGTATGGGAATTTTAGTATATCTAGTAGTACAAGCTTTACTGGATTATTTGATGGAACAATTTGTCTAGGAGATATAGATAATGATTCTGATTTGGATGTAGCTATAAATGGGAGTAATTCTTCATATTCTAATTATACTTATATCTACCAGAATAATCATATTGACAATATTGGCTTAGTAGAGCAAAATGTACTAAATAAAGTGTACTTGTATCCTAATCCTTCGAGTAGTACTATACAGTTGTCAGTAGATAATATTGGTGAATATAATATTGAAATATTTAATAGTTCTGGGAGTATTTTAGATCAATTTGCATCGACTAGTAAAATTATTGTATTAGATATTTCATCTTATCCAAAGGGATTGTATTTCATTCAAGTTAGTGATGATGTTAATTCAAAATATTTAAAATTTGTTGTTGAGTAATCAGCCGCCAGACTTACATCTACTAAGAAGAAGCTTCCTCTACATAATGAAAGTTTTAAACTACTGGATATTAAATTCCTTTTTATGTTAACTCCTTTATCTAACATTATTCAATATTTTCATGACTGTTATCGCTCAGATAATAGAGAACTTATTATCTATGATTTTTTAGATAGAAAGGTAGAAAATAAAATATGTTTCGAAGGAAAAGAAGAGTTGGTTACTGATGAATATCCTATCGTACCCATTCATTCAGAAAAAGCGGCGACTATTCTTAAGAAATTAGAAGTGTTTGAAAAAGAGAAAGAACTTCTTTTAGGAACTTTCTTTATTTGTGGACATTATATAGATTTTAAAGGAGATACAAAAAGGCTTTGTTCGCCTTTGTTTTATTATCCAGCTGAAATTCAATTCAAAGATGAATTTCATTACTTATCTATTCGGGCTGACGAAAGAAGAATTAACTATCCTTTGATTAATTTACTTTCTAAAGATTCTAATGGGGACATTTTAGATGATCCACTTTTTAAAGCACTTCCAAAAGATTTTATTCGGTTTGAAAATATTGGAGCGATAGTTAGGCTGTGTGAGAAGTATTTTCCCAATGTTGATATTGATAATATTTATAGTTACCCCGAAAATAATAGTTTGCAGACTGTTAAAAACACCCTATCGAAATTATCAAAAGATGATATATCGAAAACAGTTTTGTTGCCGACAAGCATGTTGGGTATTGTTTCTAAATCTACGAATACCAGGGGAGTCCTCAATGAATTGAATGAGTTGTCGTCTAATTCGGATCATTCCGTGCCTTTAAAGTCCTTGTTTTTTGATGATGCTAGAGAGCGAAATTCAAAGGTTTATCATAAAGGTAATTTGCCTATGATTTTAAGTGAGGCACAGCAAGCTATCCTCAAATCTAGTTCGGTAAATGCATCGACGTTGATTGTTGGCCCTCCAGGAACAGGGAAATCATACACAATTGGAGCTATAGCAATTGAGCACATGAGCAGAGGTGAATCTGTGCTAATTGCTTCCCGTACGGATGAGGCGGTAGATGTAATTGTTGAAAAAATCACTTCTCAAATTGGAATAGACAAATGCGTAGTTCGGGCTGGTAGGAAACGTTCTTATTCAACACCTTTAAATAGGTTTTTGAAGGCTTTGTTAACACGAGTGCACCCATTTAGGTATTTAATCAAGGAGTTTGGATTATCTAAAAAACTAAATTATCAGGCACTAGTAAAAATGATTTCTGGATTATCAATAACGATAGAAAAGCGGAATGTCCTTATTGCTGAATTGGAAAGATCATTTTTAAATGAGGTAAATAATGAAATCAAGTGGGGCAGTCACTTAGGTAAAGAGAAGAATGGATTTTTGGACAAGTTAAAAACACAATACCTTGATATAAGAAACCAATTTCAAATACCGATTTGGGAATACAGTAATAATCTTCATAAAAAGGATAAGGAGCAAATTTCAGATGTCTGTCAATTGATTCATTTACAGTACATAGTTCAGGTTGTGGATGCTTTGGAAAACAATTGGAAAGATCTAAAGTATTTTCATGAAGCATTAAAAATGTCGAGTGATACAGATAGACTCAAAAAATTTGAGCAGATAGATTTTCAAGCAGTTTTGAAGGCCTTTCCTATTTGGTTAACCAATTTGTCTGAAGTTAAGGATGTGTTGCCATTTCAAAAGGAAATGTTCGACGTGGTCATCATTGATGAAGCGACTCAATGCGATATTGCTAGTTGTCTTCCTTTGATTCAAAGGGCGAAACGAGTAGTCTTTGCCGGTGACCCGAATCAACTGAGACATGTTTCGTTTTTGTCTAAAGGAATTCAGGGTATACTTAGGAATAAATATGATCTTCTTGAATTGGATGATTCAAAGCTAAATTACAGAGATAAAAGCATTTTAGATTTGGTAATGAACTCTTTGAAAAGTGGCGATCAAGTTGCTATGCTTGATGAACATTTTAGAAGTATACCTCCAATTATATCCTTTAGTAATAAGCAGTTCTATGATGGGGAATTAAGAGTGATGACGGCTCGGCCTGATGAAAAGGAGCAAGGTTTGTATTTCATAAAGTGCGAAGGGAAACGGGATAAAAATGGATCGAATCAGAAAGAGGCCATTAGATTACTTCTAGATGTAAGAAAATTAGTAGAATCCGAAAAAGAATTAACCAATCAATATTGCACAAGCCTAGGCATACTTTCCCCATTTAGAGGGCAAGTAGATTTATTAGCTAAAATGCTAATGGATGAATTCGCTATATCGGAAATTGAAAAACATAAAATTAGGGTTGGTACAGCTTATAGTTTTCAAGGGGAGGAAAGGGATGTCATGTATCTATCTTTTGCTGTTGACTCAGAAAGCCATCATTCAGCATTGCATCATATAAATAAGGAGGATGTTTTCAATGTGTCCATTACTAGGTCCAGAAATAAGCAACATGTGTACTTGTCTTTGACCGAAAAGGACTTGAAAGGTGGCTCATTATTGCGCGCTTACCTATCTGAATCAAATGAAGCGTTTACTAATGGATTCAAAGGGACCACTGGTCGTGATTTATTTCTTGTACAGGTAAAAGCAGTTTTAAAAGAATGGAAATTAGAATCTTACTGGTCAGGTTTTTCAATTGCAGGCTTGAAAGTAGATTTATTATTAAAATTCAATGATCAGTACCTAGGGATAGACCTTGTTGGGTACCCAGGTGAATTTGAGGATGTGTTTGGAATAGAGCGTTATCGTGTTTTGAGTAGAGCGGGTATTAAAGTGTTCCCATTACCTTATTCAGATTGGTATTTTGAAAATGAAAGTACTCGAAAAATTTTGAAGGAATTTGTATACCAAACCGAACAGTCATAGGTCTGTTAATAAGTAAGATTCCAAAAAATGGTAGAAGGAATGGAAGTTTAATCGGTATTTCTTCGATAGGTTAAAGGTGTTAAATATAGTATCTTAAATTATTAGAAAAGCATCCAAAAAGGCGGGTGTAAAAAAGATAGTAGCTCCTCATTTAATAGAAACTCGAGCAGGTTTTTGTTATATTCAAGTGCTATTAGGATATAATAGTTCCAGAACTAAAACATAGGTGAGAGTTGCATTTAACAATATTAGAATTGTTAAATGTGCTTTTGAATCCATAGATTTGGAATAGAACAACATGCGGACAAATACTTATATGACAAACAATCTAATCCATTTTGAAAATATTGACTGGGAAACACCGAATAAAGGTGTCGAACAAAAAGTCTATTCTCAAAAGAACAAAAGATTACGATTGTTGAAATTTAACGACGATTTCATCGAGAAAGAATGGTGTATTAATGGTCATATTGGCTATGTTTTAGAAGGGGAAATGAAAATTGACTTCAATGGAGATATTGAATTGTATAAAAAAGGGGATGGTTTATGGATAGATTATGGCGAAAAATCTAAACACAAGGTAATTATTGAGAAAGGAAAACAAGTAACACTTATACTATTTGAATCATTGAAATAACACATTACCCGCCAGTAATATTGAACATATGCTATGTTTTACCAAAGCAATACGCAATCAATACGAAAGACCGACAAATAAAACGGGAGACAACTGTAAAACGCATTGGAGAATTCGGTGAAGATTTCAACCCAAAATTTCAATTCAAAATATCATCAAATAAAGGAATCACATCGTCGGATATCATAAAATTTATAAAAAAAAAACTGGGAACACCAACGAATAAAATTAATTACTAGAGCAAGCCAACTTACGAAAAACCTCGTGGACTTTCTATTAGGTTTGTACTTGCTAAATTAGGTTCTTTACCACGCAACTAATCTTATACAAGATTGTTGTAAGTAATGAGATGAACGATTATGGAGAAAATTTCGAATAGAGCTTTAATTAGTCGATTATATAGTTCAGCCGATCGACAACTGGAGGACGCTAACTTTGATACTGAAAATTGGTCGCAATGGTATGAGGTTGTTAAGGGACTGACAGGTCCTGAAAAGATGGTTTATGTGGTAGTGAAATTAAATCAAACTGTAACAAGTGGTGGTTTTGCGAAATTTTACGAATCCTCATTTGGGATATTTGCTCCCGAAATTATTCATGTGTTGAACGAAATTAAGGCAGTAGCAACTGCAGAAATTGTTTCTAGCTCTTTGCCAGTTGTAAATCCAACAGGACTTTTGGATGATGCATACAAAGCGTTGGTTTTCAATATTAAGTTATCGGAACAGCAACGAGCGCAACTTTATTCTCAGGATATACTATACGACCAACTGGAAGGTCATGAGAATTTAGAGGATCTACTAGGTAATTATTTACAAGAGATATTCAAATGACATTGTCTAAAGTAGATATCACTTAGTTATTTAGTAAAGCATTATAACTACTTGTAACAATTCGTAAAGTCAATTCACTTTTGTTCTTTAGCTTTCATTGAATGAAATAGATAATAATCGTATTTATTCGAAGGGTTTATAGGTGTTAAATATAGTGCGAATAGTGTATCTCAAATAATAAGAAAAGCGTACAAAAAGTCGGTTATGAAAAAGATAGTATCCCCTCATGTTTTGTGGTATAGATTGCTACTCATTTACAAGAGTCGGTCACTTATTTGCGTTATTTTCAAGTACTATTATGACCTAATACAAACTTACACAAGAGTTGTAATTAGCAATATTAGAATTATTAAAAGTCCTATTGAATCCATAGATTTGGAATAGAATATTATACCTATAAAACATATGTTTTATATACGCATGTTACCACTAAATAAAATAGTAAATGGAAGAGTCGAACAAAGCAGAACAGGAAATTCAAATTAACAATATTGAGATTTGGGATAATTCCAAAAGAGCAAGGACCATGATTGTTATATTTTGGATATTGACTGGAATAACGACGATTGGAGTAATATCGGGTTATTTTGAATTAGAATTACTTAATGCAGCTCAGTTAGGAGAGTTTATAGGCGAAAGTGAGGTAAATGCTAATGACCAAAGACAAGGAATAATTGGAATTCTTCAACTTGGAATCTTTATAGCTTCTGTTGTTGTCTTTTTGAATTGGTTCAGAAGAGCATATGGAAACTTACATAGAATGGGAATTAATTACCTCAAGCAAAAAGAATCAATGGCAGTTTGGTCTTGGCTTATTCCTATTGTTTGGTTTTTTCGTCCTGTGCAAATAATGAATGAAATTTGGACAGAAACCCAAGATCAAATCAAAAAGTATGATTCTTCTTATTTGATAAGAAGTGGCGGATTTCTAATTGGAATTTGGTGGACACTATTTATTTTATCAAATTTCATCGGAAGATATGTGCTGAAAACGACCTTTAAACAGGATACAATTGAACAAATTATTGAAAGTTCTCAGGCGACCATGATAGCTGATATAATGGAGATTCCTGAAGCACTTTTGGTTATCTTAATTGTATCTCAAATATCTAAAATGGAAAAAACCTTAGCCGAGGAAGTAAAAAAATCTGGAGGTAACATAATATATAAGTAATGCTCCCATTCGGTAGCACTTCTCTTATACTAGCCATTATACACAATTTGTCATTATTAATTGAAAGAATTAATAATGGTTGGTTGACAAATGATGATGTAATTGAATCTGTGGTATATGACGTTGACTATAAAGAAATGTACTACAAAGCTGGTCGTAAATTATTATATTTATTCCCAACAATATAATAAACATAATCAAGGCTCGCTCAATAACTTGCGCAATTGAAAACTACGCATTTCAAACTCCGATCTGTACATAACCGAACCGTAGCAGTAATTACTTTAAATAATATATCTCCCACATGACCGTCCTATTAGTTATAATAATTTTAGTTGTAATTGGTTTCTTCTTTTTCAATTGGAAACGCAAAAAGGATACAGAATGGAAAGTACCAAACAAACCATTTCCAAGAGATTGGAGAGTTATCTTAAACGGCAATATTTCCTATTATAAATCATTATCTGATAATGAGAAAAAGAGATTTGAATTCAAAATTCAGGAGTTTCTATTGAATTGTAGAATAACAGGAATAAAAACAGATATAGATGTAACAGATAAAATCCTTGTAGCTTCTAGTGCCGTTATTCCAATATTTGGGTTTGATAATTGGAAATACATTAATCTTCATGAGGTATTAATCTATCCAACAATGTTTAATGCCAATTTTGAAACAGAAGGTTCAGATAGAAGAATTTTAGGAATGGTTGGGAATGGCTATATGGAAGGAGTCATGATATTATCCCAAGAAGCCTTGAAACTTGGATTCCAAAATGAATCGGACAAAAAAAATACGGCCATTCATGAGTTTGTTCATTTAATTGATAAAATTGATGGGCCCATTGATGGTATTCCATCTTCTCTTATGGAGAAACAATATGCAATACCATGGATAGACTTTATTGATAAAAAGATGAATGAAATATATGATGGAGACTCTGACATAAACTCCTACGGAGGAACCAACCGAGCTGAGTTTTTCTCAGTTGCAAGTGAATATTTCTTTGAGCGTCCAAAATTACTAAAGAGAAAGCATCCAAATTTATACAACAATCTAGAAAGGGTATTCAATCAAGATATGTCCACAAGAAATCTTGGTGAACCCCCCGTTAGAATTAAGCGTAATAGCCCTTGTCCTTGTAATAGTGGGGATAAGTATAAAAAGTGTTGTGGTCGTGTAAAGAATAATTAATCAATAGTACCTTACTACTTGGAAAACTACTAGCGATATAATAATCGTTATGATCAATGAAATAAAGGGATAGTCCTGAAATACTATGATAAAAAATCAAACAAAAGGAATACTCAGAATAGTATTTATTATAGCTAGTGTAGGCTCTTTGTTCTTGGTGCCATGGATACTTGTAAAGGCGTGGATCTTGCCACTGCCTGATACGGTTCAAGAACAATTAAATGAAGCAATTGGTCATGGGTTTGATGGAATGATTGTTTACGTGGACCAAGCAGGGAAACCTCCGGAATATTTTGCCGCAGGATGGCATGATCGAAAAAATAAAATACCTGCCAACCCTAAAGCTTTATTCAAGATTGCTAGTATTAGTAAGTTATATGTAGCAGTAGCTGTTACCAAATTAGTAAAGGATAAACGTTTGTCTTTAGATAAAACGCTCGCAGAATACTTCCCTGAACTTGTTGGAAGAATTGAAAATGCAGAACAAATCACCTTGAGATTGATGGTGCAACATCGGAGTGGAATTCCTAACTATACGGACCATCCAGGTTTTTGGTCAGATCAACCAGAAAGCAGTAAAGCAGCACTTGAATTGGCTCTGGATTTGCCAGCTAACTTTGAGCCAGACGAAGATTATGAATATAGTAATACGAATTATTTGTTACTTTCCGAAATCATTGAAAAAGTGTTGGGATATCACAAGTTCCAATTTATCAAGGAAGAAATATTGATGCCTCTCGGAGTAAAAAATACTTTTGGTTCGCTTAGTGAAGTGAATATAGATGAAGTTATGAGTGGCTATCATATTGGACATCCCTACGATTTAAAAACTGACGAGCAGGGAATGTTAGCTTCAGCAGAGGATGTCGGTATTTTCCTAAGGGCTCTAAATGATGGTTCATTGTTTGAGGAAGGTGAACAGGCAATTTATTCTTCAATTTATGTGTATAAACATTCTGGGTGGGTTCCTGGATACCAGAGTTTTGCTGAATATCACGAAGATATTGATGCTGTTGTAATTCAGTTTTATAATACAACCGATCCTAAACTATATATGTGGAATTTTTCAGAAATTGTAAATGGTCGTATTGTGAAAATATTGAGAAGTAAAAAAGGCTCATAGCAATGTGAAAAAGGCATTAAATGGACTTTTTATACCAAGTGTTGACAACCATTAAACTTAGAAATTCGTGAAACAACTTTTGATATTATTTTCAATACTGAGCTTTACAGCCTATTCTCAACAAAGGACTTTTGAACTATCTAATAATATAGAGAACGATTTAAAAAGTCTTCTTCCTGAAGGCTCGATGGAATTTGAAATTATGGACAAGGTTCGTCAATCTCCTAGACAAATTGAACTCACACATAGGGTTCAATTAGCAATAAGCGAAAATTATGATTGGTTCCTTGAATTTGCGTCAAAAATGGAACCAGGCCAGCCATTGCCATATCACAATAATTTGGGTCTAACTGAAATGGAATATACAGAATTTCAAAATCTAATAAATGATATTGATTTGGTTTCTTCAGGAGTCATTCAGTATGAAATATCCTATTCAGAAAATGAAATTATACTTGTTCCAAATGACACAATCAATAATGAAAGAGTTGTGATTAACCTAAATGACAATATCGTTGAATTCAACAATCAAAGACTGAATTTTAATGACACCGTTAAAATAACAGATTCACAAAATGGTTTTAAAAGTGAATGGTTTGGTTATCAATGGCTATATGAAGGTGGTAATGATTTTGATATGAATGAATTGAAAAATTTGAGCAGTCTTGAAATCGTACAATACAAATTCACAATTGGCTTTTTAAAACGAACAGGAAAAGTATACGTTCAAATAAAAGGGCGCGAAATGGCTAATGGGGTTAAAACGGTTGATTATGAATTTCCATTAGTTGAAAAATAAAAAACGGTTGGCAAGAAATATTATAAGCAATGGTTTTCAATAGGAGATTATTGATTATAGTTAAACCGTAGTACACATTTCAGAGAACTTATGAAAAAATGGATTTTAATAACAATAACTGGAATCATAATTGTAGGAATTGCTTATTTCGGAATTGAATTGTATGGCCTTGAAAAAGGAGCTAGTCAAAAACAAATCGGCATTAATGGAACGGAATATTCTCAATATCAAAACGCTGAATTATCATCATTTTATCAGGATTTTGAGAAAAAAATAACGAATATCACATGGACTGATGAACCTCCTGCAAAACTTTCCGGAGTGATTTTCAGAATTAGTGAAAGTAAATATTTTGATATTGAATTAGATTCTATTCCCAAATTGTATAAAATGAACATAAATCGGAGCTGGAATATGAATGAAGTTGGAAATAGTAAAATTCGGAATATAAAATTGGTTGAAAAAAAATAAAAATGCAGTATCAACGGGTATAATCGATTGCTACGGAATTTCGCTAATGGAAATTCACGCGAATTAATTATCTTTCATGAACTGCGGGAAGTATATCATATTTTTAAGCTTAAAAAGATCAAATACAAACACGCGACCTCCAATTTCAAAAATGACAAAACAGAAAAAACTACTATCACAAAAACACCCGATATTTTACTTTATTTCTGTTTGGGAAAAACGAATAAGAAAACGAATTTCTTGGATTTTTGACGATAAAAAATATACGAAAAGTAAGACATCTAATAAACTAGATTTTAGAGTAAAAAAGCACCAATCGAAACTCTTAAAAAAACTTGGAGAAACAGATATGATTCTTCAGTATAATAAAATTGACAATTTAAAATTGGTGGTAGAAAGAATATCCGGTACAATAATAAAGCCAGGAGAAACTTTCTCTTTTTGTAAAATAGTTGGACTACCAACAAAAAGGAAAGGGTATAAACTTGGAATGGAATTATCCTTTGGTGAAGCAAAGTCTGGAATTGGAGGTGGTATATGCCAAAGTTCTAATTTAATGCATTGGTTAGCACTCCACTCTCCTTTAACAATTAACGAAAGACACCACCATAGTTTTGACCCTTTTCCTGATGACGGAAGAATTTTGCCTTTTGCAAGCGGTGCAACTGTATTCTACAATTACTTAGATTTTCAATTAACAAACAACACAGACTGGACATTTCAAATCAATTTATGGCTAACAGATAAGTTACTTGAAGGGGACATTAGAGTGAATAAGGAATTAGATTTTAATTATCATGTAATTGAAAAGAATCACAAATTCATAAAACAGAATAATGAGTTTTTCAGGACAAATGAAATATGGAGAACTAAAAATGCAAAATTTAGAAGCGGAGAATTGATAGAGGAAGAAATGGTTTTTAAAAACTTTGGAAAAGTTAAATACAAACCAAAAGAATACGAAATTGAATAATAAAAAAAGATGATACGATTGCCTTCTCTAATGCGGTTTTACGACTATTTAAAATGTCAGTAAATTTGATGATGTTGGTCACCATTATTTTGGAATTTTTAATGAATAAGTTAAGAGTGAAATTTAAAATAATGATCAAGGCAAACTCAAATTATTATTATTGCATTCAACTGCCCTGCTTGCCATATACTAACCTTATCTTCAAAAAGAATAGAGATGAATGTCGAAGAATTTGACAAAAAACTAAATGAATCATTCAATAGATTTGATCTAAGCGAAAAAGAATTCTTAACGGATATTTTGCTACTGAAACCCAAAGGAATGGTTCACGATCTTTCGGATGATTTTTTAATTGACTTATACAATAACTTTGTTTTAAGTGGTCGAACAATAGGATTTGGCTTTAATAACGAATTGATTGATAATGGTAAGTTTTTGTTCTTTGCATCTCAGGACCCTTTTGATATTGGAATAGATAAGGGAAATGGAAATATAATAATGTGGGATCAAGAATGGGCCAGGATTCATTATCGTTTAGCTCCAGATCTGGACACGTTTTTAGAAATTATCCTTGAAATCTATGATCACGGTTTACCGGGGTGGTTTGAAGAAAAGAAATATACGAATGAGGATCGAAAAGGACTTTTTTCTAAAATAGAAAAGATATTAGATAAAGAGTATTTAGGTTATTATCAAGAATCATATGGAAATTAATAAATAGAAAATAGAGCTGGTTGAAAATTCATTTAATTTTCCTCGCTGTGTTTAATAATGAATGGGAAACACTCTCTGCAAATTGTAATCATTTTCAGCTATCTTCTAAGCTGAAAAAAAAATCCACAATTGGTCTCGCTAGTCATTTACCAGAATAGTGTACTATTTTTCTATAAATTCAAGTCAAATTAGGGCATAAAAGATCTCGAACTGTAACATGCTAGGTAGTTGCAATTAACAAAATTTGAATTATTTAAAGTCCTGTTGATTCCATAGATTTGGAATGGAGTATATTGTGGATAAGTAACCTATGTTATTTGCCAGAATGATGGCATACATTAAAAAATAAACAATGCATAAAATAAAAATTACAGGATTATTAATACTAATTTCTTTAGTTAGTTTCGGACAATCGAAAAATTCAGAATTACTGGAAAGGTATGTGAAAGGCGATTCCACGTTGACAGATTTTGAAATAATGGATTTAATCTTTGAATTCAGGGATATTTCAAAACTGAAAGAGAATGATGGATTATTAGAAGAAATGCAAAAGCTTGAAAAGGACAACTTATTTGAAGAGATTGAACGTAAATGTTCAATAATTATTAATAAGAATCCTTTAAATCTTACGGCCTCGCATTATTATACAATTTCATTGCTTAGGTTGGATAAGAAAGAAAATCTAAAAAATTCATGGGATAAAACTCAAATGATTTACAGTGCAATTAAAAGATTTGGAGAAGGTGCAGATAATACTCCATATTACATAACTGATTTGAATGATGCTAAAGCCATGATTTTCCTCTATTGGGAAGAAGGTGCAAAATTTGACTCAACTAATCAAACTGGAAATGGACTGTTCAATTATTATATTACAAATTCTAAGGGAGTAAATGAAAAAATAAGTTTCGACTTTAATGAAGCGACATCGATTCGAGAAGTGTACTTTGACTATCGCCGAGATTTCCAATATTATCTATCTGAATCATCAAAACCTGAATCAATATACAATTATGAAATGTTATTAAAAAGATTTCAAATTGAAGATAAGTCGATCAAAATGAACGAAACAATTGCTATGATGATAGGCTTTACTAATAATCAGAATTATTATCCATATAAAAATGCTGCTATTGAAAGGGAAATAATGGGGTTAGTTGGTGATAAGGAGTATAAAAAGGCATTAAAACAGAGCGAACAACTCTTAAAGACAAATCCATTTAACTTTACAGCACTAATGGAAGAAGGTTTTTCCTTAATGAAAATTAAGGATGATAGAACTTATTTTCCTTCAACAAAATCTAAAATGGTTGTTGATGCAGTACTATGGAGTGGAGCAGGGACTTACTCAAATCCATATTTTGTTCTTAGTCCTATTGACGGTCAGACGATAATAAGGAATATTTTTGGTGAAAATATCGGAATAATGGGGTCGGGTTATGATTTAAATGGATATTTTCTTGACATGCTTGATATAGAAAAAGAAGGAAGAGAAACCATAACGCTTCATTTCAACATTGACCATGCAATGAATAATAGTGAATTTAAAAAGCAGATTGACAAAACTTTAGATAAAGAATAATGTACACCAACAATGTAAGAGAATAATAGCTGAGGTAGTAGGAACCTGTGTTACTTGTCTGTATGTTACCTATCCTTTTGGATAAAATTGTATGACTCAAAAATATAGAGGACATAAAGTGAAAATCATTTATTAAATGAAACTAAAATAAATATGTTATGCACATAATTGACATTGTGATATTTGTAGTATACATGCTTTCAATACTTGGTGTTGGTATCTATTTTCTAAAACGCAATAAATCGCAGGAGGACTATTATGTGGGAGGTCGAAAAATAACTGCGGTTCATATCGGATTATCGGTTGTTGCCACTGATGTGGGTGGTGGATTTTCAATTGGCTTAGGTGGCTTAGGATTTTTAATTGGTTTGTCTGGAAGCTGGATGCTTTTTACTGGCTTAGTTGGCGCATGGTTTAGTGCCATTTTTCTCATTCCTAGGATATACCCTTTGGCAAAAAAACATAATTTTTTGAGTTTCCCCGAAGTCCTAAATCATTATTACAACGGTAAAGTAGCTCTTTTAGCAGGTATTATTTCGTTGATCGGTTATATTGGGTTCACCAGTTCTCAAGTATTAGCTGGTGCTAAATTAGCTGCCGCCACAATTCCTTCCATAACTATTGTAGATGCGGTTTTATTAATGGGAGTCATCGTAATTGGCTATACCGTGCTTGGGGGACTTAAAGCCGTTATTTATACCGATACCATTCAATGGATAATCCTTATGGTCGGTCTAATATTCATCGGTATCCCATTGGGTTTTATCAAAGTTGGAGGTTGGGAGGCCATACAAGCTTATTTGCCCAACAATTTTATAAGTCTTACCAATATTAGTTTTATTCAATTTATTAACTGGCTAATTACAATCGTTCCCATTTGGTTTGTAGGTATGACTTTGTATCAAAGAATTTATGCCTCAAAAGATGAAATAACGGCAAAAAGAGCGTGGTTTCTAGCTGGTTTGTTCGAGTGGCCGGTAATGGCTTTTATGGGAATTGCCTTAGGGTTGTTAGGTAGGGTGGCTTTTGAACAAGGAATGTTTACCGAATTCGGATATGCTCCTGGTAGCCCTATTGATGAAGAAATTGGCTTACCCCTACTATTAACACACATTTTTCCAATTGGCTTGATGGGACTACTTATGTCGTCTTATTTTTCGGCAATTATGTCAACGGCAGATAGTTGTTTACTGGCAGCATCGGGTAATTTTACGACGGATATTTTAAAGATATCGAGTAAAAACCCAAAGGGTATTATATATTCTCAATTAACAACCTTAGTGATTGGATTTCTTGCAATCATTCTGGCTACAATGATGGAAAATGTACTTGAGTTGATGTTATATTCTTATGCTTTTATGGTTTCAGGATTATTTGTTCCGGTTTTGGGTACGATGTTTTTGAAAAATCCATCATCAAAAGCAGCACTTTATTCCATGCTTTTTGGTGGAGGTACTACATTGACTCTCATATTAACCGAAATACAATTGCCTTTTGGTTTGGATGCAAATTTCTTTGGAATTACATTTTCAGCAGTCATTTTTATTTTTGTTCAATTGCTTCAAAAGAAATAGAAGTATTGATTTCCTTCTAGCATTGTAAATGACAATAAAGAAAAGCCTTTAAGCCTAGATAGAATTTTGTAGCATTAGCAATGCTCCGTGAAGTATTATATCTTTAAGAAGAAAGGATAGATATATAGGCATTGCATATATCAAAAATAATGGCCTTAATTTATTTGAACAATGTTGGGAAAAGGTGCAATAAAACGATGTATTGAGAAATCAAAATAAATGAAAGTATGACCAATTATATAGACGGTTTTGTCCTTCCAGTTCCACGAATTCACTTAAACGAATACAAGAGTGTGGCTGAAAAGGTAGCTGAAATTTGGAAGGAATATGGTGCACTTGCTTACTTTGAGTATGTTGGAGAGGACTTGACTTTGGAAGGCACGCGTTCATTCATTAAAGCCGTAGATGCAAAAGAGGATGAAGCCATTGTATTTGGGTGGGTTGTTTTTCCTTCAAAAGAGGCACGTGACTTAGCAAATAAGCACGTTCCAACCGATCCAAGAATGACAGAATTAGTTGCCCCATTGACCGACCCTGAAAGATTGATTTTTGATGCCAGTAGGATGGTTTATGGAGGATTTCAACCGCTTGTTTAATCGAATACTAGTGAGGCTGGGTAGACGATTAAACTAAATCTTTTAATATATGTTGATTCGATAAGAATAAAGCCGTTGTACAGTATTGTATAAATGTAATAGGGACGAAGTGCTAAATTAGAACGAATTGACTATTAACAAACATATCGGCAAATTGAAAGTGAAGTGCATCCAATCCCGCACTACAATTATACTTGACTTACTCCCGCTCAGAGTCACTAGCCAAAGGACTCTGAGAAACCCTATATAAAACCCTAAATCAAAAAACGAAACCCACAACAGATTTCGTTTTTTTTGTATCCAATAATGCATTACAAAGCCAATCAATAGAGTATCTCAAATATTCAGAAAAGAGTCAGAAAAGACGAGTAGGTAAAAGCCAGTTTGCCATCTAATAGAGGCCTAGTTTCGCTACACATTTACTTGGATCTGGTACTGATTTGCGTTATATTTCAAAGATTATTAGGACCTAAAAGGAAACATACACGGAACGTTGTAGCCAGTTAAAATGAAAACTAAGTCAAGGATAACATCCATATTAAAAGCGAATAGTCTAGACTATTCAATTACTGGTTTACAAACTTTTAATTTATCAGGATTAAACCTAGTAACTGATCTGGAATTTCAATTACCAAAGAATTTAAGATTGGGTCATTTGGCAGAAAAAATTGTTTCTGAATTAATTAAATCATCTACCAACTACAAAGTACTTTATGAAAATGTTCAAGTACTTGAAGATAAAAAAACCATAGGTGAAATTGATTTTATAATTCAAGAGATAAATACAAATCGGCTAATTCATATGGAATTAGCCTATAAGTTTTATCTATTTGATCCTAACATTTCTTCTGAAGCAATTAATAACTGGATTGGCCCAAATAGGAATGATTCTTTGAAGGAGAAGTTGGAAAAATTAAAAAGAAAACAATTTCCTTTATTATACCATGACTGTGCTAAATCACAGTTCAATAATATCGATATCGACAAAGTTTCCCAAGCTTTATGTTTATTAGTCTCATTGTTTATTCCTTATGAGTACAAAGCAAGTTTTAACCCCATTTATGAAAAAGCTGTAAAAGGCTATTATATACGTTTTGAGAAATTTATTAGCTTGGATAATTCAGAAAAAACATATTATATACCTTCAAAAAAGGAATGGGGAGTGGACCCTTCTGAAAACGAAATTTGGATTGACTTTAAGGGTGTAGAAAAGTACATTAACACAAGTATTAAAGAAAAACAAGCCGTATTGTGTTGGCAAAAATATCAAGCTTCATATTTAGCTATTTTTATTGTTTGGTGGTAGGTTTTAACAGTAAACGAAATGCCTTTACTCGCACCGTCAATCGTTTACTAAAGGACTCTGAGTAACCCTATAAAAAAGCCTAAATCAAAAACGAAACCTACAACAGGTTTCGTTTTTTTTTGACCAATATTTCTTTATCGTAGCCTATGAATAATTGAAGTTTTAAATTAGCCAATTATTAACACTTCAAAGAAGGTGAATTTCTGAATGCTGAGGGCGGAAGAAGAAGATCGTAATAACACTAGTTGAAGAAAAATGTAGATAGCAAAACCTGAATTTCATTACTGTTTCGTACCTTACAGTAACGAAAATTTATCCAAACGTAGGTGGCAAATAAAAAAGGGATGTGTCAAATTTGACACTCAGGTAAATAATACTTTAAATCATTAAATACTCTGAGAAAACTAGAAAAATGGAAGATAAATCATTCAAACATAGGGTTAAAGATCAAGTTGAAAAAATAATTTGGATCACTTTATTCTGGACCCTTTTTTCAGTTTTTCAGTTTTTAGTAGGCTATACAACATTAACCGATTTTAATGTTGATCTATCAAATCTGAATCCAGTTACTTTTTTAAAGGGTAGTATATTTATTGGAGTTGTTGCAGGCCTACTAGGTAGTAGCCTTATTGTATTTTTCTGGGAAAATTGGCTTAGAACAAAATCCTATGGTTGGTCATTGCTAAATATTTTTTGGTCTTATACTGTTCTTTTCTTACTGGTACATATATTAGGTGATCTGTTTTCACCAGGAACTCAGTCGAACAGTTCACTTATTCACTCACGTTCAGGGATAGAGCTTTGGTCGATGATAACGTCACTTTCGTTTATTCTAAATTATTTGGCTTGGCTTACGATGGTCATTTTTACGCTAATTGCATTGTTAGTAAATGATAAATACGGACCAGGCGTATTCGTATCTTTCTTACTTGGAAAGTACTTCCATCCGAAACGGGAAGAGCGTATTTTTATGTTTTTAGACCTTCGCGGAGCCACAAACATCGCAGAACAATTAGGGGAAGTCAGATACTTCAATTTCCTCAAAGACGTCTTTAGAGATTCTACTCCAGATATATTGAAATCAATGGGAGAGATCTATCAGTATGTAGGTGATGAGATAGTAATAAGTTGGAAAAAGGATACCGGAACATTGAATGCTAATTGCCTGCAATGCTTCTTTGATATACAGCAGCGATTATTGGATAATTCTTCCTATTACAAGGAAAACTATGATGGTATTGTCCCTGAATTTAAGGCTGGATTGCACTTTGGTTTTGTTATGGTCGGTGAAATAGGTACCGTAAAGCGCGACATTGCATATTCAGGTGATGTACTGAATACTGCAGCACGCATTCAGTCCAAATGTAATGAACTAGGTGTAAATATTTTGATTTCTAAGAATCTGCTTGTTGGATTAGGGACTTTACCTAATGCGTTTAAACCTAGAGAGATTGGTGAGGTAGACTTGCCAGGAAAGCAACATTCCTTAATGTTATATACTATGTAGGTGAATGGATTGGTATAAAAGTAATCGATGAGATTGTTAACAAAAAAATTAATTTATACTACGGCCAAGAGAAACAAATGAATTGAAACGCATTTTATCAAAGTTGTTATCGGTAATAAAAAAAAATAATAATCATAGGAGCAAACCAATCATTATTTGCTTTTAGTGTCCACTGAGAAATTATATAAAAACCTAAATCAAAAACGAAACCCATAACTGGTTTCGTTTTTTTGTATTCTATGAATAATATGTTAATTCTCAATTCAGTCCTCTCATCACACAATTTCGGAGGTTGTATTATGACGAGGGGAGTTAAATAGAATTAGTACCAATTGATACAGAAAATGATTGTATTGACGAACCAGATTTCAGACTAATGTATAGCTTTGCCTTATGGAAATTACTATTAGAAAAGAGCAAGTAAAAGATTTTGATACTGTATACGAAATAAATACAAATGCTTTTGAAACTAATGAAGAGGCTGAATTAGTGAACAAACTTAGACAAGGTGATGCCTTTATACCTGATTTGTCTTTGGTAGCTGAATCTAATAATGAAATTATAGGTCATATACTTTTTACCAAAATAACTATTGAAAGTCCATCTGGTGATGAATTCAATAGTTTGGCACTTGCTCCAATGGCCGTTAAAAACTCCATGCAAAATCAGGGAATCGGAAGTAAACTTGTTGAATATGGATTAGACAAGGCAGCTGCTTTGGGCTTCGTTTCTGTAATTGTTCTTGGTCATGAGAAATATTATCCAAAATTTGGTTTTATACCAGCAAGTAATTTTGAAGTAAGAGCTCCTTTTGATGTGCCAGAAACCGCTTTCATGGCAATAGAACTAAAAGTTGACTCACTAAAGAAGCCAAATGGTATTGTTAAATATGCAAAAGAATTTGGAATTTGAATGTCGATCCGCTCTGTATCAGGTTCAACAAGGATTTATCCTCGCTCAGAGTAACCTGCCAAAGGATTCTTAGCCACCTATATAAAAGCCTAAATTAAAAACGAAACCCACAACATGTTTCGTTTTTTTTGTGTTCAAAAAATCCTTGTCAGAGGCTATGAATAATGCTAACGTAAGTACTAAATAGAATATTTTTTTGGTTAAAATAAATGGATCTGCACTGATTGGTATAGAAGCCTTTCCAGTGGCTATAGAAGTTGATTTATATAAAGGTTCCAAGTTTTTTTAGTGGGATTACCAGATAATGTAGTCAAGGAAAGTCAGTAAGTTGATGGTTGGGAGCGCTATCAAAAAGAAAATTTCAGTAGCTCAGTGTCCATTCAGGTCATCGCATTATACAATTTCCTATGGAGTGCTGTTAAAGTAGGCTAATTTAGAAATAAGATTATTATGGAGCTTATTGCCTTTGTGTTATTTGGATTAATAATCTGGTTTTGATTTGCTTACTGTGATTAGGCTACCTTTTGGTATTTTTTTGATTAATATCTTCCTGAAAATTGTTTTTTTTTTGATTTACATGTTTTTTAGGGGTGGCCCCACAACGTAATAATTAATTAAAAACCAGATTTCTCACTGAATACCGTTACTTGAAACTATGTATTTATAATGTTAATTGCTTCTGTAGCATAAATGCACTAATTATAATTATCTACACTATATCAGGCATAACCGAACTATTATTTAAATAGAAAAGAATAATAACAAAGTGATATTCGGTTTGGGTGTGTAAATTGGTGAAAGTCATTATTTTACGGTATTGTTTTGTAATGTATTATTACTTAAATTATGTGCCTCTTTGAAAAATAATAAATAGTAAGAACTATTATTTTAATTAATAAGTATGACACACTTTACATTTAAAGTGTGACTTAAATTTAATAATACCCAGTCCAATTTGGTTGGATTTTTTTATCCATAATTAAACGACCACTGTTATATGAAAAACTATTTACACTCTTTTTTTATTCTAGGAATCTTCCTCTTTTGTTCTTTTTCTTCCAAATCCCAAACCCTTATCAAAGGGGATATTGCGTTTATAGGGTATAATACCGACTCTCAGTCAGGCGCAAATGATGATTTTACCTTTATTGCCTTGGCAAATATTCCAGCAGGTGAAATTATTTATTTTTCTGAAGAAGGGTGGAACTCCACAACTAGTGGATGGGCAGGTACGTCGGAAGCACATTTAACTTGGACCTCACCCGCCGGAGGAATATCCCTGGGTACTATTATCCATATTAATGAAACAGGTTCCAGTACATTTACCATAACAGGAGGAGGAACCGTAAATATGACTTCTGGAACTAGTTGGAGTCTAAGCGGTGGAGATCAGGTAATTGCCTATTATGATCCATCAGGTCCAGAACCATCAGGTACACCTACCTTTATAGCAGGCGTTCATGGCGATGATGGAAATGGAACGCCATTAACTCTGGATGCAATTACCAAATGGAATGATCCGTCACCAACCCCACTTGGTACTGCAAGATCTACAGTTCCTACTGGATTGACTAATGGTGTAAACTGTGTTTCTTTGTTTCCTGCTTTGGCAACAGAAGATGATAATGCAAAGTATACTGGATCATTAGTTGGAACAGCAGTAGCAATAAGAAATTCAATTAACAATTATTTAAATTGGACCAGCCATAATGGTACACCCTACGATATTAGTCCTGGAGCTTATACCGCTAATATTACTTCATCTTGTATTGATCCTGATTTTCCAACCTTATCGGCAGGAACCAATAATTTATGCCTTGGTTCAAGCACCAAATTATACGCCAACGGTTCTTTAAATGACGCAACTACTTGGGAATGGTACACAGGCAGCTGTGGTGGTACAAGTATTGGGAGTACGGCTGGTGATAGCTTAACTGTTAATCCAACGGTCACTACCACCTACTACGCCAGAGGTGAGGGAGGATGTGTTACAGCAGGAGCTTGTGACTCGATTACTATAACAGTTAGTTCAGTATCAGCTTTTGCATCAGTAAATCAAATCATTAGCTGTAATAATCATTAGCTGTAACAATGAATATGATGGGCAGGTCATCGCCAGTGCTACGGGTGGTACGGCTCCTTATACGTATGCATGGAATACGGGAGGTACAGCTGGTTTGGAAACTGGACTTGGTGTTGGAAGCTACCTTGTAACCATTACAGATGCCAATGGCTGTACGGACACTGCTTCAATTAGCCTTAGCGAACCGACTACGCTTGTCGCTTCTGCATCAGTAAATCAAATCATTAGCTGTAATAATGAATATGATGGGCAGGTCATCGCCAGTGCTACAGGTGGTACGGCTCCTTATACGTATGCATGGAATACGGGAGGTACAGCTGGTTTGGAAAC